>Ga0206682_10000260_pt1 | contig 57043 bp, 49 predicted proteins | sample M240m12015metaG_FD_155444 | JGI IMG/M metagenome (GOLD analysis project Ga0206682, IMG submission 155444) | Ammonia-oxidizing marine archaeal communities from Monterey Bay, California, United States - M2 40m 12015 | ecosystem: Environmental > Aquatic > Marine > Intertidal zone | place: USA... | reverse complement strand
TGCCGTTCTAGAAAACACGAAGCTTTCATTAATAAAAAAAGAAAGAAAGTTGGAAAAGTATATTGCTAAAGACTAAACAAATAATATTAATTTTATTAAAACTAATCACATGAAAAATATCCTTTTTTTATTTACACTAATAAGTTTTCATTTATTTTCTCAAACTGAAAACCCAGCTGAAGGATCTTACACTGAGCAAGATAAAGTTATGTCAATAACCGATGGAGCTAAAGATGTTTTAGAAGGCTATCCAGATGTAAGATTATTTGATAACGCTGCAATTGACTATTACAATAAGGCTACAAATATTATTTACTCTGATGCTAATTTAGCTGCTGAATATTATTTGAAAGCAATTAAAATTGAGCCGAAATTTGTTCAGGCTATTGATAATTTAGGAAAAGTATACAGGATTTTAGAAAAATATGATTTAGCTGAAAAATACTACAAAAAATCAATTGAAATATTTCCAAATGGTTCTACTGCTCACCAAAACCTAGCTGTAGTATATGAAAGACAAAAGAAATACAAAGAGGAATTAGAAGAATATAAAAAGGTTATTAAAATAAATAGCCAAGATCCTGAAGGTTATTTTGGATTAGCACAAGCTTATTTTTACAACAATAATGAAATTGATTTAGCACTTAAAAATGCTTTGAAAGCTCTTGAACTATACAAGAAAAATCCACCCAATTACATTGGAGATGGCTATCAACTTGTGGGTTTGATATATTATTATTCTGGTGACAAAATAAATGCTAAAAAATATATTCAGATTGCTAAAGAAAAACACATAGAAAATGATTTAGAAAATGCTTTTTCAGTTCCTGAAAGTATTTTAATAAAGCTTTCAATTGAATAATTTCAAAAACATTTAATTATTTTATTATCTATTAAAATGTTAGAGAAAACTCGTAATAAAATTGCATGGATTTGTTTTACTTTAATCATATCTGGAATTCTATTTCTTGTATTAGATTTTACTGGGGATATTCTTATGATATTATTGGGGGTTTTAATATTTATTTTCTTATTTGTCCCTATTGAATTTTTCATTTTACCCTATAAAAAAGAGTCTCCCTCACAAAGAATGTTCTCTTATCTAAGAGGGATTTGTTTTTGGTTATTTGCAATAGGTACTGCTTTTTCAGTAAGAAACTATCCTGGAGCTTTTACAATTTTAATATTAAATATAATTACATCACTAGTTTTAGTTTTTACGCTCTGGAAAAAAGAAAAAATTGTAATTAAGCAACCAATTATAATTGTCTTACTTTTTATAATTCCTTTAACTAACTTAATAGAGCTAAGTCAATATGTGAATTCCCAAAAAAATATCCGGAATTATAAATCCAGTATAATTGATTTAGGTATACTAAATAATAGAGCAGAAATAGAATTTAAATTTTGGAGTAATCAGAAACCTGAAAATGAAGTATTAATCACTGACAGTGTTAGTGCAAGTGTTGGTAACGCCGATAGCTTATTCTTAGGAGCTTTATACCAAACTGCTGCAGGAAATTATATAGATTCTCTTTCTACTGCCTCTAGTTGTGACAGTTTAGTGACAACTACTCCTAATGCGAATACCGCTTCTAGTTCTATTGATACTCTACTAGCTATAAAAACTGCTATACATGAAATAGAGAAAGCTGAGATAAAAATTATTGAAATTATTGGAAAAACTGATTTTAAAAGTGCAAAAAATATATTTATAAATGGGGAAAAAATTAATGAGCTTAGTGAGAAAAGTTATTTTGATGATGAAACCTTAAAAAGTATATCTCAGGAAATAGATACGTCAATATTTCTTGCTTTAGAATTAATACCATTTAGTAACTATTTTAAAGAATTTAGGACTATAAACCTAATTATTGAATATCATAATTTTGGATCAGATAAATTGATCTGGGAGGATTATAACTATTTATTTGGCACTCCTCCTCAAGCTCTTATTCAATTGCAGCTAATTAAATATTTGTTTTTAAAAGAGCAAATAATTTCCTTTCGCAAATTAAATAATATGATAAATAAAGACATCGAAGAAATGGAGAGGAAAGAGTTAAAAATAATATTTGAAGAAAATAAATTTTTGAAAAATAATTATATTGGTGAAACTTCTAAACCTGATTTAAAAACAAAAGCTTTTCTAAAAATTCTGTTAATAAACTATGTTCTTATATTTATTATGTTTTTCGTACCAACTCTTAAAATTCTTGATAAATGGAAAATCAGGATTCTTTTATTAGCACTTGTTTTTATTTTTGAGTTCATACTTCTTATTGTTGACGATTTTTTGCAAATATTTTCACAAAACCTTCTTTTATTAATTGCTGTAAATATAGTATTAGCAATAGGGCTTGTTGTACTAGATGGATTTTTACGTAGAAATTTCTTAAAGTGGTATGACTAAATAGCTGAAAATTCAAATTTTAAATGATTTTATTGTTAAGTCCGGCTATCCACTTATCAGGGATATCATTAAATTTAGCAGCCATTAATGTTCCAGCAATGCAACCATTGGTATCGGCATCTCCTCCCTCATTTATAATAGTAAGAAGCCCACTTTCAAAACTTTCTGAGTAATAAAAACCCCATAGCCCAGCACAAAACTTTCATTAATAAAGAAAGAAAGTTGGAAAAGTATATTGCTAAAGACTAAATAAATATTTTAAACTAAAATTAGTTGGGGCTGAAAAAATTTCAACAAATTTTCATCAAAAAAAGTGAAAATTTACTAAAAATACTGATTAACAGATAATTAATATAGCTGTAAGAAATACTGGCGCGATCACTAAAAAGTCCGTTACATAAAATATGTTTCGAACTTTTTTTAATCACTTATAACTAATCTCTTAACGATACTTCTATCCTTAGCATTAACTCTTAACAAATAAACTCCTTTAGAAATATTCAACAAGTTTAAAGAAACCATTCTTGGGCTACCATTTGAAAACGAGTAATCCTTGTCAAGAATTAATTTACCAGAAATATCCACAATAGTCAAGTCAAAATTTTCAATAGAAAAGTCTTCAAAATATAAATTAAAAATTCCAGAACTTGGATTTGGAAATATTTCAAAAACTAATGGATTGAAATCATCTGTTGATCTATTTGTAAGATTTACATTATCTATATAAATATTGTTACCACCGTCGCTATTACTTAGAAAGGATATATTAATTCTTTTTTCTAGAAACTCTTTTAGTGATACTGATTCATTTCTGAATTTATGGTGGTTAGGGTTGGCCGAGTTATTTTGAATATCCGTAGACAAAAACTTTCCAGATTTAAAATAAATAGTGTCTGTAAAAGTAGAACCACAATCCTGAGAAACTTCTACCAACAAAGCATCTTCAAAACTATCGGAAATCGAAGAATAAGAAACATCAAAAGACAAATATGGATTGGACAGTTCATTATCCAAATAAATAGGTTGAGTAATAAGTTTATCAAAATTACCATCTAAATTATTCTTAAAATAAGCAACTCTATTTTGCAACCCTTCTTGAGTAAATATACTGGTATCTTTCCAAGAAGAATTTTGATCAATATTTAAAACCTCCCAATTTTCAGGGGGGAAATTTAAAGCGCTAAAATCTTCAGAAAGCTCTATTTCTTCCGATAAAAGGTCTTCAGATATAACATTATAAAAATCATTCTTCTCAATGGAACTTATTGAATTTGCATTCTCGGTGGTCAAGCTTACTTGATACAAACCATCATTTTCAAAACTTACCACAGGGTTTGGAGAATTTGAATTGGTATTTTCTAAATAAGTAACTGTATTTGGGATAAAACTCCAATCCCAACTTATTGGACATCCAATGGTCTGATCAAATAGATTCACTGGAAAATCTGTACATAATTGTGATTTGTTGGTATAGAAATTAGAATTTAACAAACAATTAGAAACACCACTTCCGTCATAATATTCTGCTACTGCTCTAACCCCTTTAGTGCCATTTTCAGTAATTGCCCTTACAGAAAACCAAACTTCATCATTTGGATTATCTATTGGAATGTTATAAGAAGTTTCGGTTGTAGAGCCAATCGAATCCATGTATTTTTCACCTAAAACTGAAATCTCGTATTTTGCTGCAAATGGAACTTCGTTCCAGCTTATTGAAAACTCACATTCACAAACATTATTTATATTAATATTTTTAGGGAAATCTATAATTGAAAAAACATCAGAAGACTGACCTGAAATTCCATCTCTAGAAACTCTAACAAGCGCTTGTCCAGAAACTGAATTTGGAACTTGCCATTGTTTCAATCTGATAGAGCCATTAACTTGGTTACCAATTGAAGTCCACGACAAACCATTATCAAGAGAAAATTCAACATCAAAAGATCCTATAGAACCATAAGTATCCCATTGAATAAATTCTGATCTGTAGGGAACAACTCCCTCTCCACCTATTGGATAAGTAACTATAATTTCATCGGAAATGAATTCATATAATATGTAATATTTTTGAGGTCCAATAGGAATATTAAATCCAGATATTTCTGCAGAGTAGTTACCTGACTCAGGATCAAAAATAGTTACCTGTTCCATATTATTTAAGTGATCTTCTCCTGTAGTTGCTGGTAAGGACAATAACGACGAATTTGGAGTTGGATCTAAAACCCAAGGATAGAAATCACCATTGTTGTTACTTATTTTCAAATCTAGATCATTAAGAAGAGATGTGGAAGATGATGGAGATCTTTCTGGATCCATCCAATACAGCATTATTCTTGCTTCTTTGGTTCCTTCTGGAACTGTAAAATTAATCGTATGTGATTCCCCATTATCAATTAAAGAATCTTGGTATCTATTTTCTTCTAAAACCTTTACTGCCTTCAATGCATTAACAATTCCCCAGCCGTAAGAGAAGTCTGGACCTGTATTTCCATAATCTTGGGCTGTGTTTAACAAACAGGCTTTTAAAAGCCCTGATTCTGGATCTAAGCCTGAATTTAGTTCTTTGTAAGCTTGGTATAGTTGTGCCAAAACACCAGAAATTCCTGGAGCTGCAGCTGATGTCCCACTTCCTGCATTATAGATATTATTAGGATCTGTAGATATCTGACCATTTCCATGAGCAGCTATGTCAGGTTTAATTCTTCCATCCGATGCTGGTCCCCTACTACTACTTGAAACTAATGTTCCATTAAAATTTAAATTTGCAGTAGCAATTACATTTTTTGCTTGCTTATGTCCCCCTGTAATATTACCCCAGCCAGATCCAGCGCCATAACCACAATTGCTATTTCCTGAATTTCCACAAGAAAAAACTTGAATCAGAGATGGGTTTAATACTATTTCTCTATCAATTTGGTAACACAAGGAGGTATAACCTGCATTACAAGAATTACCATAGGAAGAGGAAAATATCATAACATTACTATCATTATTCAATTGCACAGAATTAGGAAGAGATGAACTATATTGTCTAACGTGTATTTTAGCACCTTTTGCCATTCCTTCGTATTGAGGGTTTAAATTACCTGCTCCACCAAGTATTCCCGCAACCATATCACCGTGGTCTCCATTTAAATCATTGGCTACCGTACTTTGCTCTGTTCGACCTTTAAAATCAATATGGGGACCTACAAATCCATCGTCATTAACACAAACACTAACACCAGAAGCATCGTATTTACGACCGTTATAAAATTGTGTATTTATAGAATTTGATCGATGTAACGACCTTCCACCAGTATCTTCGGGTTCACCAGGTGCCGAAATAAAAGAAATAAAATTAATGTATTGAATTTCCGAAAGCTCCATTAATTTATTTTTAGGAAGTTCACATCTTACAATATTTGCAGTACTATTAATGTCAATAATAGTTGAACCTAAAGCATCTAAATATTCTAAGAAAAAATTTAACTCATAATTTTTCATTAAGATAACTTCCAGATTAATTTTATCGCCTTTATCTGCCCATTGTGGAATAGGAGATTCAAAAATTGCAGGATCAAATCTTAAAATTTTAGGAATATCCTGTACATGAGTAATATCATAGCCAACAAAATTAGATTTCAAGAAATTATATGGAATAGAAACTGTATATGCGTTTTGAGAAATATAATCTATAAAAAGAATTCCTTTTGATTCTAATTCTCTCCTGGTTTCGCTCTTTGGAATTGAACTAAACCGTATTATTTTATAATAGTTTGTTTGATTTAAAGATGGCTCGAAAGGTTCTTCTTTAAGGAAATCTTCATAAGAATTAGTTAAATCAAATTCTCCATATTTAAAATTAATCGATTGAGCAAAAACAATAGAAAAAAATAATTGAAAAATTAAAAAAGAAAAAAAATAATGCGATTTAAATGGGATATTTTTAAAATAAATTCTTATCATAATTTAAATATATTGTATTTTAAATATTAAATCATTTTTGTTTCAATTATTAGTATTTCTCTAAAAAACTTATAATAATTTCCTTATTTACCAATTGGATTGCTTCAATATTAATATCATGTAAATCTTTTAATTGCCTTTGTTACATATTGGAATTCAACTTGGCTTGGGACAAAATTCCATAAAAATCGTTGGATGCTTAATAAGTTTTATTGAACTCGAAAAGTTTAAAGACCTATTTCCATAAAATTTACCATCTAACAAATCATAATTATATCTAACTCTAAAATTCTCTAACATTGTTCTTCTAAATCCAATATTAAATTGATCAATTTCATTTGATTTAGTAATATATCTCTCTATTAAATGATTGTACATTTCCAATAAAATATTTTTAAGTTCTGTGCTATTAATTAATTCAAATGTGTCAGTTGCAATAAGTTGATTATAAATTACATCTTTAGAAAAAAAAGAAATACCCACTTCAATATCAATTAACTTACTTATGGTAATTGAATCATTCAAAAGACTATGATTTTGGTCAATATCATCTTGAATTAGATTGATATAGCTAACCTATTTATATAAGACTTTCTTAAGATGATTTATATGATTCACATCATCATCAAGAGTCAACCTAAGGTCTTTTAAATATTAGTATTTTTCTGTAATTATTAAGTTTTGAACACGTAAATCTTCGACAAATAATGAAAGAAAAACTCCTATAAAAATGACAATTCCATCGTAAATATAGCTTTTGACTCTAAATTTCTTATCTAAATCCATTAAAAAAATTAGCTGATTTGCGTGTCAAAATCTTTAACCAATTCAACAAAAGAATTGTATTTGGATTCAGCAATCCAAATTAAAGTAAGTGGAGAATTGGAAACAACTTTAGTTGAACTGGTGATTTTTTTATTCCTTTTAGAAATAATAAAACCAATTTCTAAATCATTAGACTGGTCATTATCATTAAATTTTGCATTTCCTCTAACCAAAATCCCTATATTATTGGAGTTGAGCTCATTATCAAATGAATAATTTGCAGGGAAGATTTTAATTTCAATAATTTTGGACAAATTTATAACCGAAGAGTCATCCAATTTTTCAATCCAAGGAATAAGTTTTAAGAGATCCTGTGATTTAGGAAGTTTAAATATTGGTGGATCTGTAAGAAGATTACTCATTTTCATTTCAATTTCTAATAAGAATTTATCAGAATCATCTTTATCTACCCTACCCAAATTAATCATACTAGTAAGTTCTGTTTTTTGAAAATTCAATAAATCTCTACTAGCCTGCCTTGTTTCAATTGTTTTGTAAACTTCTGGAAAAGCATTTTTTAAATTTCTTAAAAATGTAAGTCCTTGAATTTTTTTCTCATTTACCTCTTCCATTAAAGACTTTAACACATCAATTTGATCTTCTGTATTAGTTTTGTCAGATTCTAGATTCTTTACAAGAGCTATAAGATCATCTTGAGATTTAATCATTGCTCTTACAGCATCGTAATTGGTATATAATTGAGAAAATAAATCATTATTTGAAGATTTTCTTAAGATTTTCCAATCCTGAACTTCATTAAATATTTTGGAGCTGCCCCATAACAAATCTATATTGGTAGAACTGGCAATAGAAAATTCACCACCTTGGTCTAAGAGTTCGTTATTTATTTTCATCAATAAATTATAAGCAGGTCTACCTAATAAACCTTTGCTAAACAATTTCCAATAGGAAGATTTTTCTTTATTCAATAAGTTTATTCTGAGCTCTTTAATTAGCCCATTTTCAACTTGGTCTAGTATTTCATCTTTTGAGGGACTCCAAGGTGCAGGAAGATATTTTTCTACATGACTCCAGTCTGCTCCACCCATGAATCTATCTTTTCTCATTAATTCTAATCTCAATTCTGCACTATGTCTAAGTTTGTCAATAGTATGGTTTACCAAAGTGGCTTTTGCTAAAGGAACTCTAGTTAGTCCCAATCCTTTTACAAGAGCTTTTATAGTTGTTGCATTAATTAAAGATGTTAAAAGAACAATTCCTGCAGTTATAAACAAAAATTGATCTCTTATATCGTGAGGAATGCTAGATGTTTCAGCTACAATTAGAGCCATAGCTAACCCTATAACACCTCTTAATCCTCCCCACCACAAAACAATAGAATCCTTAACTGAAACTCCGTACCCTATTTTTTTCATTAATGGGAATAATATAAAAATAACGAAACCTCTTATAAGGTGAATACCTACATAGACAATGGCTAAATCAATAAAATCTTCCATTTCAAACCTTGTACGATGAGCAATTATTACACCAACTACAATAAAAATCAGAGTATTTGCAATAAATGCAGCCAGTACCCAGAAATCGTGAAGGAAATGACCAACTTCAGGACTGATTCTTGTTTTACCTCTTCCTGCCATTATCAATCCCAAAGTAACCAATCCAATTACTCCTGACAAATGAAAACTTTCTGCAATAAAAAAAGTTAAATATGCAGAACCTATTATAGCTGTAATTTCAAATAGACTATCATTAAAAACTGTTTTAAAAAGCGATAAAGTCAAAAAACCAATTAAAGCACCAATAGCAACTCCTCCAAAAGCTACTTTTATAAAATCAATAGCACTACCAATTATTTCAGGATTGTTAGATCCTCCTATTTGTGAACTAATTGCAGAATAAAAAATCATAAAAACTACTATTGCAGTTCCATCATTTAGAAGTGATTCGCTTTCAATTAAAGTTCTAAGTTTTTTACCCCCACCAAGTTCTTTTAATAAAGCAACTACAGCAACTGGATCAGTAGCACAAATTACAGATCCAAACATAAGAGATACATACCAATCCCAATTTCCAAATCCAATTCCAAAATGTTTTATTCCCATAGCCATACTTGCACTTATGAAAATGGCTACTATAATTCCAGGAACTGCCATTAGGAAGGCATTCCAAAAAGATTTTTTAAAAGTATGTACATCAAGATCAAATGCAGCTTCAAAAATTAATGTAGGAAGAAAAACATAAAGAATAATTTCTGGTTTAATATGCCCGGCCCAAAAGATTGACTCGTCAAGCAATGAAATGTTTTCTAACCATTCGAAGCGATGAACAACTCCTAAAATTATACCAATAATTAGAAGAATTACTGTAAAAGGAATAGGAACTTTTTTAAGAAAATGCTTACAAATAATCCCTATAAATAAACTTGCAATTATGAAAAATAATGGAGACATTTTCCAAACTTCCTTTTTAACAACTTCAGCACCATTCCAATCACCTGCAAATAATATGAAAGGAACTAATAATAATAATAGAGCAATTATTTTTTTCATTTTAGTGATTATTAATTATATATCTAATTTAGATAAAAATATTTAGTTTATGGGTCTTCATCATTTTTAAAAAATATTGGAAGAATATCCACGAATAAACTAATAGCTAATTTTAATAAAAACAGAACAAAACTTATGCATCTTGCTTCTTAAAAAAGGATATTTCTAAACCTATTATTTTTAGCAAATCATAAAATTAAAGCTTTAACTCTTTTTCTTCTTTTTTAGAAAGCTTACAATCCTTAAGATAATTAACTACTAAATAACTAGCTCGTTTGGTCTCACTGGCTTCCTTTTTAAACTTTTAAAAAACTGTAAAAGCCATAGTAGATTATATATAAACCTTAAATTTTGAGGCAAACTAATCAAATATTTTTTTTCTTTAATTTCTTACGTTTGATTCTTAAAAATGGTAAATGTAAGCACCTGATTTTCTTAAATCGTGAATAAAGGAAGGAGTTTTAGAAAAACTTTGAGTATTGATCTTTTTTTTTGGATAGTATGTAATATTTGGAAGAATAATTATAGTTTTTGAATTAATTAAACTTTCCAACTTATTCATTGGGAAATCTTTATCAATAATTGCAAAATCTAAATCAGCACTAAAATTCCATTTTTTATTGACGTAGCCAATTGATTTATTTTTCCATAGGATAGACTTTGAAACTAAGCTATCGTAATTCAAAATTTTAGGAGTTCTTAAGTCATTATAGTCCCAATTATTTTTAATGTAGTTATTAATAAGCATTTCATTTTCTAAAAGCTTTTTGTCCGCAATAAAAAAATGATTCTTCCCTTCAATTAAGTCGATTGCTGTATGATTTGGAATACTGTAAACAACAAAACTTCTTTTATCTAATCTTTTTTGATCTTCTGAAAAGTCTAAGGAAACAATGAAAACTCCAATTATAAGAATAAGAAAGTTTAAAAACTTAAAATTGAATCTAAGCTGATAAAGCATCAATAAAATTAGAAGATATAGCATGAATGTTTCAAAATCAGATATAAATAATCCATCGGAAAAAGAATAAGGGATGGATTCAATAAGTGACAAAGCTTTAACAATAAATGAAATTATAATAGTTAAAATTTTTCCAAGAAAAATAGACACATAAGGCAAAAAATTAAAAGCTATTATGCATAGACCAATAATTAACAAAATAAATACTAAAGGAATAACCAAAAGATTACTCAATAAAAAAAAATTGGGAAACTGGTGAAAATAATAAATGCTTAGAGGAAAAGTAGCAATTTGTGCGGCAATAGAAACAGAGATAATAGACCATATTTTTTTTAAAATATAATTATTTACAAATATTGTATTGAATATAATAGGGTACAAATAAATAATCCCAGTAACAGCAAAAAAACTTAATTGAAAACTAACATCAGTAATTAAATATGGATCTATTGAAAGTAAGAAAATTGCCGAACAAGCTAGAATATTATAAATATTAGTGGATTTATTAAAAATCTCTGCAACAGAAAAAAAAGTTAACATAGTAGCTGCTCTTAAAACAGATGGACTTAAACCTGTAATTATAGCATATACCCAAACAAAAAAAAATAAAACCAATTGTTGAAATATTTTAAACCTATGAGATATTTTTAAAAATTTAAAAAGGCTGGAAATAAGTAAAAAGACAATTCCAACATGCAATCCAGATACTGCAAGGATATGCATTGCTCCTGTTTTAGAAAAAACTCCTTTTACAAAATGATTCAATTCGTCTTTATATCCAAAAGTTAGTGCCGAAGCGATAGCAAATTCATTGGATTTAAGTCCACTTTCAGAAAATGATTGTAGACATCTATTTCTTACAATTGTAGAAAACCTTTTTAATGTCCAAGAAGAACCAAGAAAAGTCCAATCAGACACATAGGCTGTATACTCAATTTGTTTAGATTGAAGATATTTAGAATAGTTAAATTGATGTGGGTTTTTTGGATTAGATAATTGATTAAAAAAACAATTAACAGATATTTCATCACCAGGGAGAAGCATTACTGAAAGACTATCTTTTGGAAGATAAATAAGAACTTTTCCAATATGTTTTTCTATTGTAGAATTATTTTCAATACTAATAACTTCACATTTAATTTTTACACTATTTTGACTAATAAATATTGGATGATATATCGCTAGATTGATCTTAAATTTCCTTTTTTCTTTAATTATTTCTGCGTTTCCAATGTAATTTTTTGTTTGCGAATCACTTTTAAAATCTACTATTAATATTCCACTAAAGACAATGGATAAAGCAATTAAGACCTCAGAAAAAAACTTTTTAGTGTAACTTGTATTTTTTAAAACAAGCTCCAAAAAAAGCAAGCTTAAACAAGTAAATAAAAAAAATAAGTAAGTTTCAACTTGAAATAAGTGGTAATTTATCTCAATATAAATACCAATGATTAGAAAAAAAACAATTTTAAATAATGGGTATTTCACATTATCTTTTTACTTAAGGGGAAGTATTTTAAATTTAAAATGACAAAAACAATTATACCATTTATTTTTTTATTTCTCCTAATTTTTAATTGCAAATCACAATCTATAGGAGATTATTACCAAGGCGGAGTGGTATTCTATTTAGATTCATCTCTCGGTGGGCTAATAGTTGATATTGTAGATATTCCAAATCCAAATCCTATTGTTAATACACCAATAGATAGCTTATTGTCCCGTTGGGGAAATTATTCTACTCACGTTCCTGGAACATCCTCCCCATCTATTGGCTCTGGGATAATTAATACGCAAAATTTAATAACCTTTTATAACTCAGGAAATTTTGCTGTTCATCAATGTGTTAGCTCCAATAATCAAGGATTCAACGACTGGTATTTACCTTCGAAAAATGAATTAGAGGAAATTTTCACTCATCGAGTTCTTATTGATTCAGTTGCATTAAATAACGGAGGGCATTTATTTGATGATTTTGCCCCTTTGTACCCTTACTGGAGTTCTACAGAATCTCCCAGCACAACTGATTTTAGAAATTCTTATGCTGTATATTCTAGTAATTTCACTGTTCTTAGGGGGAAAATATTGGAATACAAAGTACGTGCAGTAAGATCTTTTACTACAAACACAGCTATAAAACAAATTAATAACAGAGAAAAAGAAATAATTAAAATAGTTAATATAATGGGCCAAGAATGTCAAAAACAACTTAACAAAATTCTATTTTACATTTACGACGATGGCTCAATTGAGAAAAAAATGTTTATTAAATAAAATCTTAATCAAAAAAAAAGCTGGCTAACGCCAGCTTTTGTACAAATTTTGTTTTAGGAATTAAACTTCTTCGAAATCTACGTCAGTTACTTCCTCATCATTTTTTGATTTCTCATCCGCTTTAGGCTCCTCACCATTAGGGCCAGCAGCATCGCCATTACTTGCTTGATACATGTCTTGGCTAGCAGCTTGAAAAGCAGTATTCAATTTTTCCATTGCTGTATCTATGGTTGCTATGTCCTTAGCAACATGTGCAGTTTTTAGTTCTACTAAAGCTTCATCGATTGGTTTTTTCTTTTCCTCAGGAATTTTATCTCCATATTCTTTGAGTTGCTTTTCTGTTTGAAAAATTAGGCTGTCAGCAGCATTAACTTTTTCTACTTCTTCTTTTATTTTTGAATCGGCATCTGCATTAGCCTCAGCTTCTTTTTTCATTTTCTCTATATCTTCTTCAGATAAACCAGAAGAAGCTTCAATCCTTATAGATTGTTCTTTGTTGGTAGCTTTATCAACTGCCTTTACCTGGATTAAACCATTGGCATCAATATCAAAAGAAACTTCAACTTGAGGAACTCCTCTTGGTGAAGGTGGAATACCATCTAAGTGAAATCTACCAATTGTTTTATTATCAGCTGCCATAGATCTCTCACCTTGAAGAACATGTATTTCAACAGATGGTTGATTGTCAGCAGCAGTAGAAAATACTTGAGATTTTTGTGTAGGAATAGTGGTATTAGAATCTATCAGTTTTGTAAAAACACCACCCATAGTCTCAATTCCTAAAGACAATGGTGTAACATCTAAAAGTAAAACATCTTTTACTTCACCAGTTAATACACCTCCTTGAATAGCTGCGCCAAGTGAAACTACTTCATCAGGATTTACACCTTTAGAAGGAGATTTGCTAAAAAACTTTTCTACTGCTTCTTGAATTGCTGGAATTCTAGTAGAACCTCCTACTAAAATTATCTCATCAATATCAGATGTTGATAAACCTGCACTTTTCAAGGCAGATTTACATGGATCAATGGTTCTTTTAACTAAATCGTCTATCAACTGCTCAAACTTGGCTTTTGTTAAACTTCTTACTAAGTGTTTTGGTATTCCATCAACTGGCATTATGTATGGAAGATTAATTTCTGTTGAAGCAGAAGAAGAAAGCTCAATTTTAGCTTTTTCAGCAGCCTCTTTCAATCTTTGCAATGCCATAGGGTCTTTTTTAAGATCAATCCCTTCGTCCTTTTTAAACTCGTCAGATAGCCAGTCAATAATTTTTTGATCGACATCATCTCCGCCAAGATGGGTGTCTCCATCAGTTGAAAGAACTTCAAAAACACCATCTCCTAACTCAAGAATAGAAACATCATGTGTACCTCCACCAAAATCGAAAACAACAATTTTCATGTCTTTACCAGACTTATCCATTCCGTAAGCTAAAGCAGCAGCTGTAGGTTCGTTAATAATTCTCTCCACCTTAAGACCTGCAATTTCTCCAGCTTCTTTTGTAGCTTGTCTTTGAGCATCGTTAAAGTATGCAGGGACTGTTATTACAGCACCAGAAACTTCTTGGCCAATAAAATCCTCTGCAGTTTTTTTCATTTTTTGTAAAATCATTGCAGATATTTCCTGAGGAGAATATTTTCTATCTTCAATATTGACTCTTGGCGTATTGTTGTCTCCTTTAACCACTTTATAAGGTACTCTTTTAACCTCTTTACTTACTTCATCAAATCTGTTACCCATAAATCTTTTAATAGAGTAAACTGTATTTTGAGGATTCGTGATAGCTTGTCGCTTTGCAGGATCTCCAACTTTTCTTTCACCACCTTCAACAAAAGCAACTACTGATGGAGTTGTTCGTTTGCCTTCGCTGTTTGGAATTACAACTGGCTCATTCCCTTCCATTACACTAACACATGAGTTGGTAGTTCCTAAATCAATGCCTATAATCTTTGCCATTTTAATAATATTTAAATTTATTTGAAATATGCAAAGTATATGCCATCGATAAATTCATTTGAAATTCTGGAATTTTGGCAGAAATCAATTAATCAAACTGACAAATAAACTGACATAAAGACAGTATTATCTGTTTTTTAACCAATTAGTAGCAGAAGATGGAAGAAAAGAAGTTGAGATTTTATCCATTTTATTCAATTGAAAAATTGCAGCTAATCCAACTTTATTGGAATTATTTTCAACAACCATTGACTTATAATCTTCCATGTATAAATTAACAAATCCAGTATCAAAATTTCCCGATTTAAAATCGGAATGGTTTAGTGCATATTTACAAAAAGAAAGGGTGGTTTTTATCCCATATATTGTGTAGTTATTAATTGCATTTATCATTTTTTCAATGGCTTCTTTTCTGTTATCTGCATGGACAATTAATTTAGAAATCATTGGATCATAATATATAGAAACTTCAGTTCCTTCTTTAGTGCAATCGTCTACTCTAACCCCATTTCCTTTGGGAATTTCATAAAGTTCAATAATACCAGTATCAGGGATGAAATTATTAAATGGATCTTCTGCACACACTCTTACTTCAATTGAATGCCCATTTATTTTCAAATCATTTTGAGAAATTGTTAATTTTTTCCCTTTAGCAATATTGATTTGCTCTTCTACCAAGTCAAGTCCTGTAATCATTTCTGTTACAGGATGTTCAACTTGTAAACGAGTATTCATTTCTAGAAAATAAAAAGAGTTGTTTTCAAATATAAATTCTACTGTTCCTGCTCCATGATAATTGCAAGACCGAGCTACATCACAAGCAGCTTTTCCCATAATTGTTCTTAATTCCTTCGAAACAACAGCCGAAGGAGCTTCTTCCAGTATTTTCTGGTGCCTTCTTTGGATAGAACAATCTCTCTCAAAGAGGTGAACAACATTCCCATGTTGATCTGCTAATATTTGAATTTCAATATGCCTAGGTTTTGAAAGATACTTTTCAATAAAAACAGCTCCATTTCCAAAAGAATTTTCTGCCTCACTAACAGCTCTTTTCATTTGTTGTTTAAAATCCTTTTTTTCATGAACTATTCTCATTCCTTTTCCTCCCCCTCCAGCAGATGCTTTAATTAAAATAGGAAATCCTATTTTTTCAGCAGCAAGCATTGCTTTATCTACATCCTTAATCTCTTCGTTTAAGCCAGGAACTAAAGGAATATCAAATTTAGAAACTGTTTTTTTTGCAGATAATTTATCTCCCATTATCTCAATAGATTTTGGAGAAGGGCCAATAAAAATGATTCCAGCTTGAATTACCTTTTCTGCAAACAATGCATTTTCAGATAAAAAACCATAACCTGGGTGAATAGCATCCACCTTCATTTCTAAAGATTTTTCAATAATTAAATCTTGGTTCAAATAACTTTTGCTGGAAGGAGCAGGGCCAATTAAAATTTGCTCATCAACATAATCTAGTAACGGGGATTCTTTGTCAGCTTCAGAAAATATCCCAACTGTTTTAATACCCATTTTCATACAACTCTTAACCACCCTAAGAGCTATTTCTCCTCTGTTGGCAACAAGTATCTTTTTAATTTCTCTCATTAGAAGCAATATATGTATTCATTAATAATGAGGCTATGGTCATTGGTCCTACTCCACCTGGAACTGGTGTTATATAAGAACACTTTTGGGAAACTTCACTAAAATTTACATCTCCTATTAATCTAAATCCATTTTTTTTCGAAGAATCCTCTATTCTATGAATACCTACATCGATAACTACCGCATTTGGCTTAACCATATTTGAGGTAACAAAATCAGGAATTCCAATTGCAACTATCAAAATATCTGCTTGTTTGCATATTTGTTCTAAGTTTTTCGTCCTACTGTGTGCAAGAGTTACTGTAGAATTTCCAGGATTACTTTTTCTAGACATTAAAATACTCATTGGAGTCCCTACGATATTACTTCTACCTATAACAACAGTATTCTTACCTTCAGTTGGTATTTCGTATCTTTTTAACAATTCCATAATACCATTGGGGGTTGCAGGTAAAAAAGTAGGCAATCCAAGAGCCATTTTTCCAATATTTTCAGGATGAAAACCATCTACGTCTTTTTTTGGAGATATAGCAAGAGTAATTTTATGGTCATCTATATGATTTGGAAGAGGTAATTGAACTATAAAGCCATCTATAGAATCGTCTTCATTTAATTTTTTTATGACTTTAAGAAGTTCTATCTCGCTTGTATCAGAACTAAGATGGTGTAAGGTAGATTTAAAACCAATTCTTTCACATGCTTTTACTTTAGCATTTACATAGGTTCTACTAGCGCCATCGTCTCCAACTAATACTGCTACTAAATGTGGAGGAGTCATCCCATTTGCAACAAGTGTCTTCACTTTTATAGATAATTCGTTTTGAATTTCCAAGGAGGTTTTTTTTCCGTCTAATAATTCCATAAGCTACATAGGCATTTTACCACCCATTTTTTTAAACTGTTTCATCATATTCATCATATTCTGTTTATTACTCATGAGTTTCATCATTTTTTTTGTTTGATTAAATTGCTTCATAAGCTTATTCACCTCATTGAGATCATTACCACTTCCAATAGCAATTCTTTTTTTTCTTTGCATATTAATAGAGTCGGGAAATTCTCTTTCCTTGGGTGTCATTGAATCTATCATTGCTAAAATTGGTGAAAATGAATTTTCATCTACTTCGCTTCCTTTCATGGCTTTCTTCATTCCAGGAATCATACCGGCAATATCCTTTACACCACCCATTTTTTTAATTTGGCCTATTTGATCTCTAAAATCATTAAAGTCAAATTGGTTTTTCTTAATTTTTTTGTGCAACTTCTTTGCAGACTCTTCATCAAACTGTTCCTGGGCTCTTTCTACTAAAGAAACCACATCTCCCATTCCCAAAATTCTATCTGCCATTCTATCTGGATGGAAAACATCTATAGCATCCATTTTTTCACCAGTTCCAATGAATTTAATGGGTTTATTAACTACGGATTTTATAGATAATGCAGCTCCACCTCTGGTGTCTCCATCTAACTTGGTTAAAATAACCCCGTCAAAATCTACTTTTTCATTGAAAGACTTGGCAGTATTGACTGCATCTTGACCAGTCATAGAATCCACAACAAATAAAGTTTCAGTTGGATTAATTATCTTTTTTAAATCAGAAATTTCTTTCATCATATCCTCATCCACAGCCAGTCTACCGGCAGTATCTATAATAACAACATTAAAACCGTTGTCTTTAGCATATTTAAGACCCATTTTAGCAATCTGCAATGGACTTTTCTCCTCTTTATTAGAAAACACTTCTACCCCTATACCATCGCCAACAACATGCAATTGATCAATAGCTGCAGGTCTGTAAACATCACAAGCAACTAGTAATGGTTTCTTATTTTTTTTTGTTTTTAAGTAATTTGCCAATTTACCAGAGAAAGTTGTTTTTCCAGAACCTTGAAGTCCAGACATTAAAACAATTCCAGGGTTACCACTTAAATTAATATCTGATTTTTCACTACCCATTAACTCAGTGAGTTCTTCCTGGGTAATTTTAACAAGTAATTGACTTGGCGAAATACTGTTTAGAACGTTTTGTCCCAATGCCCTTTCTTTTACTCGGTTTGTAAAAGATTTGGCGGTATTAAAACTCACATCTGCTTCTAATAAAGCCCTTCTAACTTCTTTTAAAGTTTCTGCAACATTAATTTCTGTAATTTGTCCTTGACCTTTAAGTACTTTAAAGGCTCTTTCGAATCTATCTTGTAAGTTTTCAAACATTTTTTTATAATTTCAAAAAACAAATATAAAAATCAATGTTTGCATAGAATATTTTTTTCAATGTATTCTTAAATAATATTATGGTTAGCATAATTATACCTTATAAAAATCCACTTCCTTATTTTGAAGATTGCTTGAAATCTATAGTTAATCAATCCCATAAAAAATTACAAATAATACTGGTTAATGATCATTCTACAGACGATTCTGAAAAATTAGCATTCAAATATTCAATTGAAGACTCAAGAATAGAACTTGTAAATAATAACGGAAAGGGAATAGTTGATGCACTAAACAGCGGAAGTGAAATTGCAAAAGGAAAGTATATAACTAGGATGGATGCCGATGATATAATGAGTGAAAATAAAATTGAAATATTGAGATCACTTCTAGAAAAGAAGAAAAAAAAACACATAGCAGTAGGAAGTGTAAAGTATTTCGCTAGTAAAAAACCAATGGGAAATGGCTATTTGAAATATGCTAGTTGGCTAAACGAAATAACATCCAATGAAAAAAATTTTGAGGAGATATATAAAGAATGTACCGTTCCTTCTTGCTGCTGGATGATGCATCTATCTGATTTTATAAATATCAAGGGTTTTAAAAAATTGAACTATCCAGAAGATTATGATTTTTTATTTAGGGTTTATTATAATCAAATTAAACTGGCAACAACAGAAGAAATAATACATTTATGGAGAGATCATCCAATGAGGACTTCAAGGAATAGCAAAGACTATCTATTTGAAAATTTCATTGATTTAAAAATAAAATATTTACTAAAAAATGAATTAAAAACGATAGAAGTATTGGTATTGTGGGGTGCTGGTAAAAAAGGAAAACTAGTAGCAAGAAAATTAATTGAAAATAATTGTTATTTCACTTGGATTAGTAACAACCAAAAAAAAATTGGTCATGAAATTTACCAACAAAAAATCCAATCTACTAGCCTTTTAAAAACAGAAAAGAAAAAATTAATTATTTGCTCGATAAGTTCCAAAGATTTCAAAACTCCAGAAAATTCTAAATATAATAGGTTTCTTAGCTTTTATTAAAAAATACGCATATATTCACTATTGAATTTTATGATAAAAACTCTATTTAAAATATTATTACCGTTTTTAATTGTATTAGTTTTAGTTCAATGTGAATCCAAGCCAATAAAACAGGCTACAGGTGGTGAAATTATTTACGAGATAAGCTATCCCTGTCTAGAAAAAAATGAGGAATCTCTACTATTTCTATTGCCAAAAAAAATGATTATGACTTTTTTAAATGATCAATATAAAAATGAATTTATTTTTCCAACTAAAAGTTCAAGTCTTGGTTTAATTAATAATTCTTATAAAAAAAATGCTAAGCTTTTATTTAGATTAGGTAACAATAAAAAATATACAATTATAGATTCTAATAACGTTGATTTTCTTTTGGAGGATTTACCCAAGTATGAAAGAACAACATCTATTTCACAAGATGTTTTTTTTTTAGGTAAGCCTTGTAATAAACTAAAAATAAAATCTTTGAAAAATGATTCAATCTATGAAATTATTACACTTAAAAATTTGAAAATAAAAAATGTTAACTGGTGTACTCCATTTAATATGATTAATGATATAATAATGGAATACAGTGTGGAGCAATATGGAATGGAAATGCATTTTAAGGCAGTTAGTATCAAAAACATAAGCTTATCAGATGACTTTTTACAATTAGAAAAAAAATATACGTTTTCTAATATGAAACAATATTTAAAAGAATTAAAAGCAATGCTTTCAATTTTTGACTGTGATGAATAAATTAATCTCCTTATTTTATTTTTTAATTAGCATAACTAGTCTCTCTCAAGGTTTTGAAGGTCTGATAAGGTATAAAATAACCCACACTAGTTTAGATTCTACCATCAATGAAATAGGAACAATGCCTACTAAACTTGATTTTTATATTTCAGGAGAATTGGCTAGAATTGATCAAAGCACAAAAATAGGAACTCAAACAACCATAATTGACACACTATTAAAAAGAAATATTTTACTAATAAATTTAATGGATAAAAAGTTTGGAATTATTTTAAATAATAACGACACTAGTGATGTAGAAAATATCATTTACACAGAGGAAACTGAAGATTTTCTAGAAATAGAATGTAAAAAAGCTATTATGAATAGCATTAATAAAAAAACCAATAGATCTACCACCTCCACTATTTATTACACCAACAAAATTGACAATTCTTACAATATTAATTTTAAGAAATTAAATGGTTTTCCAATTTATTACGAAATAATTTCTGATAATATAATATCTACCTATTTAGCTGTTAAGATGATCAAAAAAAATATAGATCCAAAAATTTTTGAGATTGACAACAAGACATCTATCTATAAAATGGAGGATTTTAAAGCTCTAATGACTCAATAATTCCTAACAAACGTTCGTTAAGAATACCTTTTGTATTTTTAAGAATAAATATTTAGTTTACACTACATTTGGAATGTAATTAATGACTGATAAAAACCAATACAAAAACTTTCAATTTAACTCTTCCAAAAAGAAAAGCAGTAAAAAATATTTCACGGGAATAAAATCTTTTTTTGCAGATGAAAGATTTCATAAAACCTCTGGTTTATTACTTGTTCTTATTTCTATAAATCTTTTCTTTTCATTTACATCCTATCTTTTTACCTGGAAATTCGATTTGAGTATTATTGATGGGAAATCAATTGGTTTTATTTTTAACGGAGAAGAAAGTGAAATACAAAACTGGTTAGGTAAATTTGGTGCTTACATATCCCATAGATTTTTAAAAATTTGGTACGGTGTAGCTTCTTACCTATTCGTTTTAGTTTTTTTTATTACTGGTTTCAAATCTCTTTTCAAATATGAATTACTGCCTATAATTAAAACGTTAAAAGTTAGTTTCGTCTCTTTAATTTGGCTTTGTACTTTTCTTGGCTTTGTGTTTGAGAAATCAGATTTAGATTTCATGGGAGGGCTTTATGGCAGGGTAATTAACAACTGGTTAATTGGTGTTTTTGGTCAAATTGGAACTGGTTTTTTTATATTTTTCTTTGGCATTTCGTCTGTTGTATTATTATTTAATCCCTCTTTATCCTGGGTTGTAGATTTCTTTAACAAATTTTCTAAAAAAATTAAAGAAAATCTTTCAGATAAAGATGGTTTTACAATTGTACCTAACGACATAGAAAATGAGCAGGAAGTTTCCGATGAAAAAGCATCTTTAGATCTGAAAGTGGATTTTAATAAAATGGAAAACGAATTAAAGTCTAATGAAACTACTAGTAACTCAAGTAATTTAGAATTAGATGTTAATATAAGTGAAGAGAAACCAGCATCAAAAAAAGAAGATAATTCTGAATCTATAGATGAAGTTGCAATGGCGGTTGAAGTTGCAAAAACTGAAACAGAATTAAGTAAAAAAGATTTAGATAGAAAGTTGAAAGAGTTTGGAGAATACGATCCAAAATTAGATTTATCGGAATACAAATTACCAAATATAGATTTATTGGAAGAGCACGGAAGTGGAAATATTTCTGTTGACAAAGATGAGTTAGAAGGGAATAAAAATAAGATTATTGAAACCCTTCTTAATTACAAAATAAATATTTCCAAAATTAAAGCAACCATTGGACCAACTGTTACACTGTATGAAATTATTCCTGCACCTGGAGTGCGTATTTCTAAAATCAAAAACTTAGAAGACGATATAGCATTAAGCTTAGCAGCCTTAGGAATAAGAATTATTGCACCTATGCCTGGAAAAGGAACGGTTGGAATCGAAGTTCCAAACTCTAATCCAGAAATAGTAGCAATGAAGTCGTTAATAGCTTCTGACAAGTTTCAAAATAGTAAAATGGAATTGCCAGTTGCGCTAGGGAAAACCATTTCTAACGAATCTTTAATTGCAGATCTTACCAAGATGCCTCATTTACTAATGGCAGGAGCCACAGGACAAGGTAAATCTGTAGGTTTAAATGCTATTTTGATATCTATAATATATAAGAAACATCCTTCACAAGTCAAATTTGTTTTAATAGATCCTAAAAAAGTAGAATTAACTATTTATAATAAAATTGAAAGACACTTTTTAGCAAAATTACCTGATGAGGAAGAAGCAATTATCACAGATACAACCAAAGTAGTTAATACTCTAAATAGCTTGTGTGTAGAAATGGAAGCTAGGTATGAACTCTTAAAAGAAGCAATGGTTAGAACCATTAAAGAATACAACCACAAATTTGTTCAGAGAAAATTAAATCCTGAAAAAGGTCATAAGTACATGCCCTATATTGTATTGGTAATAGATGAATTTGCAGATTTAATTATGACAGCTGGTAAAGAAGTTGAAACTCCTGTTGCTAGGATTGCGCAATTAGCAAGAGCAGTTGGAATACATTTAATAATTGCCACACAAAGACCTTCAGTAAATGTAATAACTGGAACCATAAAAGCGAATTTCCCAGCAAGAATTGCATTTAGGGTAACTTCTAAAATCGATTCAAGAACCATATTAGATGCTGGAGGAGCTGACCAGCTAATTGGAAGAGGAGACATGTTGTTTTCTCCAGGAAATGAACTAATAAGGCTACAATGCGGTTTTGTAGATACTCCTGAAGTAGACAAGATAGCTGAATTCATTGGTTCTCAGAGAGGATATCCGAGTGCATTTTTACTTCCTGAATATATAGACGAAGCTAATGAATTGAAAGAAATTGACGACGACTTAGATAGCTTGTTTGAAGATGCAGCTGAAGTTATTGTAAATGCCCAACAAGGATCTGCTTCTTTATTACAACGAAAACTAAAGCTAGGCTACAATAGAGCTGGCAGAATTGTAGATCAATTAGAAGCTACTGGTCTTATTGGACCTCATAGAGGAAGTAAAGCTAGAGATGTACTAATTCCCGACGTATTGGCTTTGGAACAGTTTTTGAGTAACCTAAGAGAAAAAGGGAAACTATGAGATTAAATAAAATATTACTGATATTAATCCTTATTGTAATAACTTCTACTTTTTTTGGACAATCTTTAGAAAATGAGGATTTAAAATGTGAGAAAATTCTTCAAGAAGTTAGTGATAATATTCAAAAAAATAAGGCCTCCAAATTTAACTTTAAATTGGAAATAAAAAGTGAGGATATAAATGAAGTTCAAAATGGATATGCTCTTATAGAAAACGAAAAGTTTTATTATAAAACAGAAGAAAGAGAAGTAATATGTGACGGTGTCAATGTATGGACCTATTTGCCTGAAGACAACGAGTGTTACATAGATTTATTAGAAGACTTAGACAACACACTTAATCCAAGTGAAATTTTCACTTTATGGAAAGAAGGATTTAAATTTAAGTATATGAACAAAACAATAGTTAATAATCAAACTACTCATAAAATTAAAATGTTTCCTACCCAACCAGATAAAAACACATTTCATACCGTCCTAGTGGATGTAAATGAATCCTTAAAATTAATTACCGAAGCCTCTGTCAAAACGAAAGATGGGGTAACTATAAAGACTACAATTAGTAAGCTTACAAGTAATCCAAAAATAAATACTAAGCAATTTTCATGGGATGCAGATAGCCATCCAAATTCAGACGAAATTGACAATCGTTAATTAAGAAGTTCTAGCGCATTATTTAATGCAGCCTCCCCTGTCTTATCTCCTCCTAGCATTTTAGCTAAAACTTGAATTCTATCGTCCTTAGATAAATAAGTTATATTAGATTCCATTTCACCTGCAATTTCCTTTTTATTGACATTCAAATGGTGTTTAGCAATTGCTGCAACCTGCGGAAGATGGGTAATATTAATAACTTGAGAAGAAGTAGAGATTTCTTGCAACAATGAACCTACTTCTGAAGCTACCTTACCACTAATTCCTGAATCAATTTCATCAAAAATAAGGGTAGATATTTTGTTGAATGAAGAAGATATATATTTCATTGCTAATGCAATTCGTGATAGCTCACCACCAGACGAAAATTGATGTAAAGGAGCAAATTTTGGGTTGTTATTTACAGAAATTAAAAGATTTATTTGATCAGTACCATAATCTGTAATAGAGTTATTTTCTGTTAGTTCAATTTTAAAATTTGCATGCCCCATGGAAAGAGTTTTCAATACTTTATTTATCTTTTTTTCTATAATAGATGTTTTCTGAGAACGAAGTTTAAAAAGTTCGTTGCCAGTTTCCAGACACAGTTTTTTATTAGACTCTACTAAGTTATTTACCTCCTTTAGTTCTAGATCCATTTCAGATAATTCAGAAAGTTCTTTCTTGAAAATATCTCTTTTTATAATTAGGGATTTTAAATCTGTAACATTGAATTTCTTTAAAAGAAAATTAATTTGTCTTAATTGCTGGTCGAGTTCATGAAGATTTTTTTTATCTGCACTAAGATTAGAGAAGTTTTGATTGATTTCATGAAAAACATCTTCTAATTCAATTTTGATTGAATCTATTCTATCTGAAATTGAAGTAAAATCATGTAAATGTATTTTCAAGTCTATTGCTTCAGTATTTAAATCTCCAAATAAATCTCTAAGACCACTGTTTGAAGAATAGATATTATTTATTTTTTCTAAAATATCATTTATCTCGTCTTGATTCGCTGCAATTTTATAATCATTTTGAATTGCTTCCTCATCCCAATTCTGGAAGTCATAATTGGACAATTCATCTAATTGAAACTTTAAAAAGTCTTTTTTCTCATTTAATACATCTACTTTTTTAACAATTATTTTTTGTCTTTCTAGTGATTTAGAATAATTTAAATAAGCATTTTTATAGGTAACTAAAGTATTTTTTTTATCTAAAAAACTATCTAAAAATTCGTATTTAAAATTTAAAGAGCCCATCTTATTTATAAGATGTTGTCCATTTATTTCTATGATATACTGACTAATAAATTTTAGTTGATCTAATTTTACTGGTGAATCGTTAATAAATGATCTAGAACTTCCATTTTTTCTAATTTCTCTTCTAATTATAAGATCTTCTTCAATATCTAAATCCATTTTAACAAGCTGTTTTAGAACTTGTTCATTTAAAGAAAAAATACCTTCGACAACACATTTTGTATTAGGGTCTTTAAGAATCTTATTGGATGATCTAGATCCAATTAAAAGCTCTATTGCCCCAAAAATAATAGATTTACCAGCACCTGTTTCTCCAGTTATAACAGTAAATTCCTTTTTAAAGTCAATAACTGACTTAGAAATTAACGCATAATTTGATATGGTTAATTTTTGAAGCACTTATTTAATGATTTTAATATTACTATTTGTTACTGAATAACGATTAAACTCTGGATAATTAATAGTTTTTAAATATGTAATTTTAAACGACTGAATAATACCATTGATTAGTTTTTTAGAATCTACTAAAAGAAGAATTAATTTATTTTTCATAGATAAATTTTAACAATTTATTATTTAAAAATTTAGGACAATTTACGGGTTTTTTTGTTTCCTTATCTACAAAGACTAAAGTAGTATTTCCAAAATTGAGTAAATCACCATTCGTATTATGAATTTCGTATTTAAATTTTATTTTAAAATTGGTTAATTCATATATTGAACATTTAACCGATAATTCTTCATCATAAAAGGCTGGTAATATGTATTTTATCCTGAAATCAGAAACTGGTAATAAGTACCCTTGGGCTTCCAAGTTTTTATAACTAATTCCCAACGATCGCAAAGCTTCAACTCTTGCTACTTCGTAATATTGGGCATAATTTCCATAATAACAATACCCCATTTGGTCAGTTTCTGCATATCTTACTCTCACCTTTGTTGTTGATTGGAACATATTATTTAATTTAGGGATGTGTTAAAACGTTATTATAATTTTTCAATCTTAATTGCAGCTTATTCTATACTGACTATATCTTGTCAAGGTTACAAAATAGTGGATGCAAATTCTTCCATTATAGATATTGACAAAAACTTATCTGAGGAAGAATTCGAAGAAATCGAACTTTCAAAATATAGAGATTCTATTTCTAAGGAAATGGATAAGATAATTAACCATTGTTCAATTACTATGGAAGTTGGATGTCCAGAAGGACTTTTAGGGGATTTCATATCTGATTTATCTATACTTTATGTCAGAAAAAACTTTACTGAAAACGAATTCAATCCTGACTTTTGTATTTTAAATAATGGAGGATTTAGAAGTTCACTAAATAAGGGTTCTATAACAATAGGCGATATTTTTCAAATAATGCCATTTGACAACCATCTATTGATTTTAGAGATAAAAGGGGAAGAAATGAATAATTTAATAAAATATATTAAAGATAAATCCACCACTAATATTTCACAAAAATCAGGTGTTCCCTTGAGTGGAATAAGACTAAAAATAAGTGGAGACAAAGTCAGTCGATGTATGATTAGTAATAAAATGTATGACCCTTTGAAAACCTACAAGGTATTAACCACCAATTATTTAGCTAGTGGCGGAGATGAGATGGTTTTTTTTAAGAACTGTAGAACTTTATTAAACACCAAACTTTTACTTAGAGATGTAATTATTAGATATATAGAGGAATTAGGAAAGAATAATATAAAAATAAACGCTCAAATAGATGGCAGAGTCCAAGTTCTCCAATAGAAGAATTTTTATAAAAAAAATTGTTTTAGCAGGTGTTTCCATTCCACTGTTAAATAGCTTTAGCTTTTTAGATAAAAAAACAAGGAGTAAAAAAATTACTATTTTACATACCAACGACATGCATAGTCATATAGATTCATTTCCTGAGAATCACTCTAGACACCCAGGAATGGGAGGAATGAGAAGAGTAGCTAGTCTTGTTAGAAAAATTAGGAGCGAAGAAAAAAATGTTGTTTTAATAGATGCTGGAGATGTATTTCAAGGAACTCCTTACTTTAATAAATTCAAAGGAAGTTTGGAGCTGAAGATTATGAGTAGTATGGGTTATATTGCATCTACCATGGGAAATCATGACTTTGACAATGGAATAAATGGTTTCAAAGAAGTATTGCAACATGCTAATTTTCCTTTTATTTGCTCCAACTATGAATTTTCTGATAGCGAAATGAATGAAAAAACAATAAAATATTTAGTGAAAGAAATGGATGGAATAAAAATTGGTTTTTTTGGACTTGGTATTGAGCTGGAAGGATTAGTAGGTAAAGATTACTATGGAGAGACAAAATATCTAGACCCTTTAAAAACAAGTAACTATTGGACCAGTTTTCTTAAAAACAAAGAAAAATGTGACTTGGTAATTTGTATTAGTCATTTAGGACATAAATATGAAAGTGATAAAATTTCAGATTTAAAATTAGCAAGACTTTCAAAAAATATTGATGTTATTATTGGCGGTCACACCCATACTTTTTTAGAAAAAGCCAAACTTGTGAAAAACTCAGAAAATAAAAATGTAATTGTGAATCAAGCAGGCTGGGGAGCGCTTGCTCTAGGAAGAATTGATTTAGAATTTTCAAAAAATAATGGAAACTCAAATTCTTTTTCTGTTAACGATATTCCCAAAAAAAACTATGCCAAAATTTGATTTTTTTTCAGAATAAAATATTTTTAAAAAACAATAGCAAATAAGTTTTTTTTTTAACTTTTTTATTAAATATTTGTTAGGTGTTTAAGCATTCAGTAAATTTTTCAATGGTTACTTCAATTGTTATTTTTACAACTACACTTTTTTAACAAAATAAATTATAATAAATGAGTAAATCTTTTGAATCAACTTGGAATAATTGTCTAACAGTAATTAAAGATAACGTATCTATTCAAGCATTTAAAACATGGTTCGAGCCAATAAAACCTGTAAAACTTAAAAGCAATGTTTTAACAATCCAAGTTCCTTCGCAATTTTTCTACGAATGGCTAGAGGAGCACTATGTTGATTTACTAAAAAAGACCATACGAAAAGAAATTGGTGCTGAAGCTAAATTGGAATACAGCATTGTTATGGAAAACAACAGTGGCAATAAAAATCCATACACAATCAAAATACCTACTACAGACAATAGTATTCTTAAAAACCCACAAGTTAGTATGCCTGTAGATATTGGCAATAAAACTATTAGAAATCCATTTGTCATTCCTGGACTTAGAAAAGTTAACGTTGATTCTAACTTAAACCCTAACTATTCATTTGAAAACTTTATAGAAGGCGATTGTAATAGACTAGCTAGATCTGCAGGTTTCGCAGTTGCCGAGAAGCCAGGAGGAACTGCTTTTAATCCACTTTTAATTTACGGTGGTGTTGGACTAGGAAAAACTCATTTAGGGCACTCTATTGGAATTGCAATCAAGGATAGGCATCCAAACAAGACTGTACTTTACGTATCGTCAGAAAAATTCACTCATCAGTTTATTGACTCTGTTAAAAATAATTCTACCAATGATTTCATTCATTTTTATCAAATGATTGATGTTTTAATTATTGATGATGTTCAATTTTTTGCTGGTAAAGAAAAAACACAAGATGTATTTTTCCATATTTTCAATCACCTTCACCAAACAGGTAAACAATTGGTTTTAACGTCTGACAAAGCACCTGTTGAAATGCAAGGAATGGAACAAAGACTTCTATCTAGATTTAAATGGGGACTTTCTGCAGATTTACAAATGGCAGATCTTGAAACAAGAATTGCCATACTTAACAAAAAAATGTATTCTGACGGAATTGAATTACCATCCGAAGTTGTAGAATATTTAGCCTACAGCATCTCTAATAATATAAGAGAACTTGAAGGTGCATTAATTTCTTTAATAGCACAATCTTCCCTTAACAAAAAGTCTATAACACTTGATTTGGCGAAACAAATGATAGACAAGTTTGTTAAAAATACCGCTAGAGAAGTTTCTATTGAGTATATTCAAAAAGTTGTATGTGATTATTTTGATCTTCCAATTGAACTTATGAAGTCTAAAACTAGAAAGAGAGAAGTTGTTCAAGCAAGACAAATTGCTATGTATTTTTCTAAGAAAATGACCAAGTCATCACTAGCTAATATTGGTATGCATTGCGGTGGCAAAGACCATGCTACAGTACTTCATGCTTGCAGAACAGTTAACAATCTTGCAGAAACAGACAAGCACTTTAGAACTTATCTTGCAGATTTAGAAAAAAAGCTAAGCGTACAATAAATAACTTGTAGTATATGTATAAAGTCCTAATGGTATGTTTAGGTAACATATGCAGGTCTCCCCTAGCTCAAGGCATACTTGAAAAAAAATCTAAGGAAAGTAATGTAAATATCTATGTTGATTCTGCAGGAACTAACGGATGGCATGTAGGTTCTTCACCAGATTTAAGAAGTATAAAGGTTGCTAAAAAATACAATATAGATATTAGCCATCAAAAAGCAAGAAAATTCTCGACTCATGATTTTAAAGAATTTGATAAAATATATGTCATGGACACCAGCAATTATCGTGATATAATAAGATTGTGTTCTAATGAAAAAGAATGCAATAAAGTTCAGTTGATTTTAAAAAAAATTAACCAAGAAAACAACCCTTCAGTACCAGATCCATATTATGGTCAAGAAGATGGATTTGAGAAAATTTATAGATTACTTGAAAATGCTTGCTCTAAAATAATAAGTGAAATTATGATAAATGAGTAAAGGAATATTATATCTAATACCAGTCCCTATTCATAGAGAAGAAGATTTCAATATTAAGCTTATTCCTACCTACATTATTGAATTAATAAATAATCTTAAGTTTTTTGCAGTGGAAAATATAAGAACTAGTAGAAGATTTATTAAAAAATTAAATCCAAATTTTGATATAGATAATACAAATTTTTTAATTGTAGATAAAAGAGCAGGAAAGGAAATTATTAGCGAAATAGTAGATCATCTTTTAGATGGAAATGATGTTGGCGTAATGAGTGAATCAGGCTGTCCAGGAATTGCAGATCCAGGACAAGAAATTTGTGAATTAGCTCACAAACATCAAATAGCTATAAAACCGCTAATCGGACCTACTTCAATTATTTTAGCATTGATGGCTAGCGGGTTAAATGGTCAAGAGTTTAAATTCCATGGTTACCTACCAATTGAACAAAAGGATAGAATTAAAGAAATAAATATTATTCAAAAAAAAACTGGGGCTCATATTTTTATTGAAACACCATACAGAAATCAAAAAGTTCTAGAAGACCTAATAAAACAAATTAAACCTCTAAACAGAAAAATAAGCATTGCTATTGATTTAACTGGGAAAAATGAAAAGATTATTACCAAAAGTGTCTATGAATTATCTAACAGTAAAATTATTCTAGAGAAAAAACCTACTATCTTCATATTTGAATAAATTTTAATTTATTTTTAAATTAACTTTCATTGGAGTAAAAGGTGGGATTTGGTTAATGAATGAACCATTTCTTCCAAATAAAAGATTGGATGGAATCAATGCGACAATAGAGTCACCCTTTTGAAAATTACCTACAAGAATTTCAAACCCCTCTAATAATTGATCATTTTTGCTTCTGTCATATATTTCGGGTTTCAAATAGCTTGTTTCATAAATTAAACGTCCTGATATTTCCTTCATGGTATAACCAATAAAAATTTCATTTTTCATAGAATCTCCATAAAAATTTAAAGAATCATTTGAAGATAATTTAATAGCATACAAACCACGACTTTTATAAATATTTAGAAATTTACTGTCCCATGATTTTTTTGCAAAATCCAATATTGAATCTTCTTTACCCTGGGCAGATATTTCAAGTTTTTTTTGATAATCTATTTGCTCTTTAAAATTAAAACATCCTAAAACTTTTAAGTCTACCTTTAAAATAGATGAATCTATAATTATTCTATTTAAAATTTTCTCTCCAAATAAACTCCTATAAAAAACGGAGGATTTCATAGAAAATGACAAACTGTCCCCTTTAAATGTTTTTAATAAAATACCATTCATAGGAGATTTTAAAATAGTGGAATCGTAGAAAAAGGAAGAAACCCCGTCTAACCCATTTTCTTTAGATGAAAAAATAATTTTTTGGTTTTCATCTTTAGCAATAATATTCAAATTGACTATACATCCTTTATTTACATGATTAGTATCCCCTGAAATTTCATGAAAATTTAGTAAATAACCATTGTCAGTTTTAATTAAAGAATTACTTTTTTCTTTACAACTATAAAAAAATAAAAAAAAAATATTTAAAAAAATAGCTTTATTCAACGTCTATAATTTTAATAAAGTATAAAACGGTAGATAAAGGAGGGATAAGCTTAGAATCTCCGGAAATTCCGTGAGCTAAATGGTGAGGCAAAATCACTAAAGCACTATCGTTCTTTTCTAGATAAGTTACAACTTCATTAATACCACTTTCTATAGTAGAATGTTCAACTTTAAACATTGCAAATCCACTTGAATCTGAATTATAACATTTGGTCTGAAAGGAATCCATTAATCTAATATCGTAAGCAATAACTACTTCGCTACCTTCATTGGCTTTAATACTAGAATTACTTTTACTAATAATTTTATATCTAAGACCACTTTCTGTAATTAACATATCCCATCCCTGTCTTAAGCAATACTGATCAATTTTAAAAACTTCATCAACCAACCAAGACTTATTCATTTTTATGGATGATTCTTTATCAAAAACCCCTAAAAAATTATTGTCTTGAAAATTTTCTTTTTCATGTTTACAAGAGAATGATAAACTGAACAAAAAAAGTAAAAATATTAAACGGAACAAAAGGATCTGAAATTTTCAATTAATTTTTTTGCAACAATATCAATATCATTACTTTTAACAGCTGCTCCTGCTGCGTTTTGGTGACCTCCGCCACCATAATATTTTTGAGAAAATTTATTCATTTTAACATATCCATTTGATCTTAAAGAAATTTTAATAAGATTTTTATCCTCTCGTAAAAAAACAGCATTTTTTATATTTTTAATAGAAAGACAATAATTAACAAACCCTTCGGAGTCGCCTTTTTGAAAATCAAACTGTTCTAATTCTTTTTGAGAAAGCACTAAATAAGCCAAAGAAGATATTTTATCGATCTTTATTTTTTGTAATGCATAACCTAAAAGGTTGATTTTAGATAAAGAATTTTGATCAAAAATATTATTATGAATATTTACATGATTCAATCCTATTTCTTTAAGTTTAGAAGCAATAAAATGAGTATGAGAAGTTACTGAAGAATATTTAAAAGAACCTGTATCAGTAATTAGGCCTATATATAAAGATTCCGCAATAGGAATATCGATAAGATCTAAATCTCCATTGGATTTAATTAGATTAAATACTAATTCACAAGTTGATGAAGCATTGGTATCAATAATTTCAAAATCTCCAAAATTTTCAGGATCTGTATGATGATCAATTACAATTATGTGTTTATTTGATGATTTGAATAGATATGGACTTAAATTATTACCTACTCTTTTTCTATTGTTGAAATCCAAACAAAATATTAAATCTGATTTATCAAATAGATCATTAAGTAATTCTAAATTTTCAGATGCAATAATTGAATTTTCAATACCATTTACCCAAGAATAAAAAATTGGATAACTATCTGGAAAAATAATCATGTTATCTATTCCAATTTTATTTAAATATAAGCTAAGTGAAACAGAAGATCCAATAGAATCTCCATCAGGACCTTGATGAGATAATATTAATGCATGATTTTTGGTTTTAAAAAGATCTTTCATAAAACCATTAGCTCAATTTACCTACTAAAACCTGTAATAACACCAGGTTGGTGTTCAATGAGAATGCCTACACAAGCATAATTACTACCAGAAAGTCCAGAAGACATTTCTTCACCTTCAGCACTAGGAACATAAACTTTGACTTTAAGCTTCCTTGTTTTGTTTGATCTGAAAATAAAATCTTGACTCATTTCATCGTCTGCATTATCATATCTTAATTCTTCATTAGTCTCATAAACTCTCTTTCTTTGAATTTTAGGAACTTTTACAGTCTGAGTATCGTAATTTTCATCTTCGTAAGTGGAATCAACAAAGATGGTAGTTTCTTTCCAGACACCTTTATTTACGTCTTCAGAAATTTTGAATTGAAGTTTACCTTCATATTCAGGATTAGAGGGTGAACATACAGAAACCCTATATTCCATATTTTTGTAAACAATTATCTGAACTACTGACGTATCTCCCTGTTCAAATGCGCCGCTTAAACTCTGCATGTTTTTAGTAAATCCTTCTTTTCTTTTTGTATCGCAAAAAGATACAGTGTTGTAACACTCTCTTTGGCCTTGGGCAAAATCGACCGAAGGAATTAACATTAAGAAAATTATTACTAATAGATTAATTCTTTTCATTCTTATAAATTTAAACTAGTTTCCTTCTATTATTGAAGTCCTCAAATCCATTATCATAGTTTTTAATTGATCAAACTGAGATTTTCTAATAGTTAATGAACTACCTCCAGCAAAAACAATTACTCCGTTTTCATTTGTTGAATTAACATCATCTACATCATTGGATTCATCATTAAAGTTTTCAAACTCTTGGTTGTAAATTTCTTCAACTTTAGAAAGATCATTTAATAAATCCAAAAACTTATCATTTTCAATATCAGAAACAAAAATTAACAAATTCTCTAATGTTAATTTTTGGTCTGCAATTACTTGACAAATTTCTGAATTCTGGCTGTAAGGTTCTAGATTTAAAATTATATTTAATCCTTCAATCCAACCTCCTACTGCAATCAATCCAAGAATATCCTGACGGTTATTTTCTTTTAGATAAGAAAAAGCACTGTAATAAGTTTCGTTAGATAAATAAAATAAAGAATCTAAATTTGAATTATCTAAACTTTTCTTTAGCCTCTCAAAAATTATTTTATCAATTGCATTCTCAATCTCTAAATCTTTTGAAAGATTTTTAACAGCCTCAAATAGAGACGCAGCATCTTCCAAACTTCCTTGACTTGTTACATAAGCTAAATCTGCAGTATAAACACCAAAATTTAAGGCTTTGGAATATTTAGTCAAATAATTTCCTGAATTAGAAACATCGTTTAATATTTCTTTATTAAACGGAGCATCACTATTTTTCAGGACTGCAAACAACTCATTAGGGGTTGGAACCTGATAAAACATATTATCGTTAGTTGATTCTTCTACTAATTCTTCATCTACAACTTCAACTGTTTCTTTTGAATTATTTTCATCTGAAGAAGAAGCACATGATGAAAATCCAAAGAGAAATGATATTAAAGATATTTTTATAAATAAGCTTTTCATTTTTTTTTTGCTAATAAAATATATTTGCCTGAAGTTACAAAATAATTATCTAAGAAATTTAATTATTTATCAGTTTTTCTAATCCTGAGATGTGCTCATTGAAAGCATTTTTTCCAATTTTGGTGACTCTGTAGGTTGTTAAAGGCTTTTTTCCAATAAATTGTTTTTTTATTTCAATGAAATTAATTTTCTCTAATGCATGTACATGACTAGCTAAATTACCATCCGATAATTTTAAAAGGTTTTTGATCTCTTTATAACTAACCCATTCATTAACAGACAAAATTGACATTAACCCTAATCTTACTCTTGAATCAAAAGCTTTATTTAAAAGACCGTAACCTTCCATTTACTTTTTATCATATTTAAAATGAATTATTAATCCAAAAACTATGTGACATAATCCAAATCCAATTATCCAAAATAGAAGTCCACTTCCAATATAAAATGATGCAATAAACCCTAACACTAACTCACAATAACCTAAAAACTCCAATTCGTTATAACTATATTTACTTGAGCTAACTAGTCCAAGACCATAAAAAATTAAAGTTGCTGGAGCAACCAAACCGTACATTTGATGATTTATCAATAGTAAGCAAAAAATTCCCCCAGAAAATAACGGAACAAATAAAGATTTAAGGGTTCTAGAAAAAGAAGAATTAAAAAGTGAAATCCCTTGTATATCAGACTTTTTACGAGCTGTTAAATACACAATGAAAAGAGAAGAAATTAAAATTAAAGAAGCAATAAGAACTAAAAGTTTTAGTTTGAGAAAAAGATCTTCAGGTTGTCCATTTTGATTAATTAATTGAGCATATGAAATATTAATTTCGCTAATTGAGAATCCAATGTTAAAATAAACAAAAGATGCCCCAATCATAGCCAATAAACCTGTAAAAAAAACAGCAATTCCTGAAAGGTTTGAAAACTTAGTTGATTTTTCCATTAGATCTTTTATTAGACCCAAATCTTTCTCTGTTTGATTATTTTTCATAAATTAAATTTAACTTTGAATCTCAAAGTTAAGAAAATTACACTTAGTTAAATGAAAAAGTAGAAAACTTGACAGTGATAATTTAAAACAAATTAGTCTTTTAAAGCCAAAAAGAGAATTAAAAATTGAAATAGAAAAAATGGAGGATAATTGCTAGTTTTTAAAAAGCTTTATAAGCTGAATCAGTTTAGTTTTAAGTTCTCTTCTGTCAACTATAAAATCTAAAAAACCTTTCTCCAATAAAAATTCACTAGTCTGAAAACCCTCTGGTAGATCTTTTCCTATAGTCTCTTTAATAACTCTCGGCCCTGCAAAACCAATTAAAGCCCCTGGCTCAGCAATATTTAGATCTCCTAGCATTGCAAAAGAAGCTGTCACTCCACCAGTTGTTGGATCAGTTAAATAAGAAATATAAGGTAATTTAGCTTTAGATAGCTGTGTAAGTTTTGCTGTTGCTTTTGCCATTTGCATCAAAGATATGCCTGCCTCCATCATTCTTGCTCCACCAGATTTTGAAATTAACATAAATGGACATTTTTTTTCAATCGCATATTCGACAGATCTAGCAATCTTTTCACCCATCACATTTCCCATAGAGCCTCCAATAAAAGAAAAATCCATACAAGCTACCACAATACCTTCACCAGATGTTTTACCATAGGCACTACGCATGGCATCATTAAGACCAGTTTTTTTCTTTGATTCTTTAATTCTATCGCTATATTTTTTCTTATCCTTAAATTTAAGCTTATCCTTTGGGGTTAAATTATCTGCTATTAAGCTAAACTTTTGGTCATCAAAAATTATATCAAAATATTCTTTAGAACCAATCCTTACATGGTAGCCCTCTTTTGGAGTAACAAAAAAGTTTTCTTTTAACTCTGTTTTTTCAATAACATCTCCGGAGGGAGTTTTATGCCAAAAACCATCCGGAGTTTCTTTTTTTTCTCTACTTGGTGTTATAATGCCTTTAAGCTTTCTTTTAAACCAAGGGTTTTGTGCTTGTTCACTCATAGGGTATTAATATTATTTAAATCTTTGAATGCTTGCTTTAATCGCTCTTTAAAAGTTAGTTCTGCTTCTCTTACCCACTTCCTAGGATCGTAATGTTTTTTATTGGGAACATCCTCACCGTCAGGATTTCCAATTTGTGTTTTTAGGTACTGAGATTTATCATTAAAATAATCTCTTATTCCTTCCATGTAAGCATATTGTAAATCAGTATCAATATTCATTTTTATTACTCCATAACTTATTCCTTCTCTAATTTCCTCAACTGAAGACCCAGAACCGCCATGAAAAACAAAATCTATATAATTTTGCTCTAGATTGTGTTTTTTTGAAATAAATTCCTGAGAATTTTTAAGGATCTTTGGTGTTAGTTTAACATTTCCTGGTTTGTAGACACCGTGAACATTTCCAAAAGCTGCAGCAATTGTAAACTTATCGCTAACTTCAATTAGCTGTTCATAAGCATATGCAACTTCCTCAGGTTGAGTGTAAAGCTTAGAATCGTCTACATCTGTATTATCCACTCCATCTTCTTCACCTCCTGTAATTCCTAATTCTATTTCTAAAGTCATTCCTATTTTAGACATTCTCTCCAAATATTTTTTACATATAGCCATATTTTCTTCAATAGACTCTTCTGAAAGATCGATCATATGGGAACTAAAAAGAGGATATCCTTTTTCTTTAAAATTAATTTCACTTGCTTCGATTAATCCATCTAACCATGGAAGAAGTTTTTTTGCACAATGGTCCGTATGAAGAATAACAGGGACTCCATAAGCCTTGGCCATAGTATGAACATGTTTTGCACCAGCTATAGCACCAGCTATAGCTGCAGATTGATTTTCGTTATCTAAGCCTTTGCCTGCATTAAAAACTGCTCCGCCATTTGAAAACTGAATTATTACTGGAGCATTTAATTCTTTTGCAGTTTCTAAAACTGCGTTTATACTACTTGAACTAATTACGTTTACTGCTGGAAGCGCAAACTCTTTACTTTTGGCTAGTTTAAAAATCTCTTGTACATCATTTCCTGTAGCTACACCTGGCTTTATCGAACTCATTTATTGTAATTTTTATTATAGATTTTTATTAAAATTATGTTTCTCAAACAAATCTATAAAAATTGATGATTGAGACAAATAAAACTTATTAGAAAGGATAGCCTATTCCAAGGTTTAACAAAGGGGAGAAATGGTCGTCTCTTTTTTCACTTTTAAAGATCCATTGGTTGTTATTCTTTGGAATTCCTGGATTTTTAAATGGTATTGCTAGGTCTGCTCTTAAGATAAAGAATTCAAAGTTTAACCTTAAACCAAATCCAGTCCCAATAGCAATGTCATCCAATACATTATTCCAATTAAACTTTCCTTCTGGACGCAATGAATCGTAGCCAATTAACCAAATATTTCCAAAGTCTACAAAAAAAGCACCTTCTATCCATTTTGATATCGGAAAACGTGCCTCTACATTCCCTTCAAATTTTATATCCCCGATCTTATCATATCTTGTTGAGTCTTCGAAATAACTACCAGGACCTAATGACCTTGCGCGCCAAGCCCTAAGACTATTTGAACCACCAGCAAAAAAACTCTTCTCAAATGGAAGAGCGTCACTTAAGTTTTTCTTTGGAATTCCAACCCCAGAATAAATACGATATACAATTTTTGAACGATCTGATAATCCTTGGTAATACCTTAAATCTAATGTAGCTTTTTGAAAATGAGCATACCTTATTCCTAAAAAATCATAACTGTCGGTAAGGGGATTTTTATCCTTATTAAATAACTCATGAAAGTTAAACAAGGTCCCTCCAGCAGATTCAAATGTAGTTTTAAAATAAAGGGAATTTGAATTATAACTTAAGTTTTGACCATTGTACTCGAATGAAAAGACTCCACCTGCAACAACATGGTCTTGAAAACTAGAAAGAATATATTGGTCATTGTAAGACTCAATCTGATTCTGAAAGTCACTATTAATTTCAATATCTACAATAGAAATTAAAAGTGGATTAATATGCCAAGTTGTTGTCTTATTTTCATGAAAAACCCATCCGAAAGAAAGTTCTTGGTTTCTTCTGTAATAATCTGGTCTGTCTTGAATATTAAATGCACCTGTGAATTCGGTTACTGGGTTAATGTGTTTTCTTAAGTTTCCAATTTTATTAATTAAAAGATATTTTGGTAAATAAAAATGAAATTCTGGACCAAATTCTGTTGTATTTGGTTTGTTAGAAATTCCAGTTTCTTTACTGTCTGTAAGTAAAAGTTGTATTTCGAAACTACTCTTTAGAGAAATTAATATTTTTTCACCTCCATGAAAAAGATTGTTATGGAAATAATCAATCCCTCCCTGAAAACCAAATAAACGTTCATTGTTTGTTCCATCTAAAGACAAAGAAAGATTTTGAGTTTTTGAAGGGGTTAATTCAATATTACCTACAAGATTATTTTCTGTTAATGTGTCAAAACTGATATTAACATATTTGAAAAGACCAAGAGAAATTAGACTTCTGTAAGTTTGCTGGGCAACACTTTTTTTATAATAATCATCTTTTTTGAAGAAAATAGAATTTTTAAAAACTTTGCTTTTAAAATTTATAGGTTGGTAATTGACAATTTTAAAAAAAGAATTTTCAATGCTATCTAACTTTGCAATGTTGTTAAACTTACTTGAATCTCCTATTTGAATATTTACCTTAGAAATCTTAAACTGCTTATGGGTTAAGTCTTTAAAACTGTTATTAATTTTATCAATTTTTTTATAATTCTGAATTCCTAGTGTAATATCTACAGTCTTTGAAACATAATTGGTATCAATATCAAAATAAATAAATTCTTTATTGAAATTGTAAAAACCACTATTGGTGAGAAAGTCATTAATTCTAATTCTTTCTTTTACTAAATTATCTGTGTCAAAAATCGCTCCTTTTTTTAAAAACGAATTGCTTTTAATAGAGTCTAAATAACTTGAAATGAGTATTTCTGGACATTTGTATTTAATGGAACTTAAATACATTGGCTCGCTTAAATGGATAAAATATTGAATATCTATTTGACCATTATCTAAAACAGTTGTAGAGTCTGTAATTTCGTTTTTAAAATAGCCTTTATTAAAAAGATATTTTTTCAATTGTTCTTTAGTTCTATTTAACTTTAAAGCACTGTAAATTACTGGGGCTTCTCCAGTGTTTTGAATTCTTTCACCAAATGCTAGTTTTCTTTCTTTCAATGGCTTTTGAATATAATTACTATCCAAAATCAAAGAGCTTCTATTTTGTTGCTTAATCTTAAGATTTACCTTATCAATTTTAATTTGTTTCTTGACAATTTTTTGGTCTATTCTTTGTTGATTGGATAAATTATAAAATCTTAAGTAAAAGCGAAAATTTGAAAAAACTTTTCTATTTGGTTTCTGCAACAAAAGGTCGTAGAGTTCTTCTTTAGAAATAGTATTGTAATTGTTACTATTTAAAAATTCAATTTTTACTTTTCTAAGTAAAAATTCATCTTCTGGAACATGCTTTGTAATAGAACATGAGCTAAAAATAAATATAAACAAATAAGAGAAAATAAAATTTTCAAGAAATTTATATTTCGTAATTCTTACTATATTCATCTCAGAGTTCACATTACAAAAGTAACAATATGACCATCAGCAATAACGATTTAAAAAAATATAGTTCTCTAAATCGGAAAATTAAAAGAAAAGAGTACCAGTTATTTGTAGTTGAAGGCGAGAAAATCTGTAAAGAACTTCTAAAAAATGATTTTGAATTCGAATCTATTTTAGCCACTGAAGATCTACAAAACGAATTTCCCTTAGCTACCGTATGTTCTAGGAAAGAAATTGCCAGAATAAGTCATTTGAAAAGCCCAAGTAATGTAATTGCGATATGTAAAACACCTACTTACAAAATTAATAATAAGGACAAAAAGCCATTAATTTTCCTAGACAATGTAAATGACCCTGGTAATTTAGGAACTATTATAAGAACTCTTGATTGGTTTGGGTATAAGCAATTGTTTTGCTCAAAAAACACTGTAGATTGTTTTAATAATAAATCTGTTATGTCAAGTATGGGATCTATTTTTAGAATTAATTGTCATTACATTGACTTTGACGAATTTCAACAACTTTTTCCACAACATGTTACTTACGGCACCTCTTTGAATGGAGAAAATATTGATTCTGTAAGACTCGGAACTAATTCTATAATTGTTATTGGAAATGAATCTAACGGAATTTCTAAAAAGATTATGGATAAAATTAACAATACCATTAGAATTCCTGGTGTTGGTAATGCAGAATCTTTAAACGTAAGTGTTGCAACTGGAGTAGTATTGAATGAATTAGGAAAAATTAACCCTCAAAAGTAAATGAAAGTGTCCAAACTCTTGATCTTAGTGACTCTATAGCATTGTCAAATTTAGTAGGATCTTCTCCTGGAGTGTTATAAAGCATATTTCTCATTCCACTGCCTAGTTTTAATTCGATTCCCAATTTAAAATATTCTAAAAATAAATCTACTCCTCCTCCAATTTCAGATCCAAAATCGTGTTTATTTAATTTAATTACCTGATCTTCTAAGTCAATGGAATTATTAACATCAACATTGGAGGACATATCGATTCCATATCTCAAACCTACAATTCCATAAACAGCATAATTATTTATTCTGTTGGTTCTAAATTTTAAAAGAACTGGGAAATCTAGATATACTGGTCTTAAAGACTTAATATAAACTGTTGGCTGTAAATTTGAAGGATTTAAATAGGTGTATTCCATTTCACTTTCTTGAAAGGATAAAGAAGGTAAAACAAATCTTATTTTAAAATTTTCGTTAATATTTAAAGACGTAATTACACCTAGAGTGAAACCTCCTTTAGAATTTACTAGTAATGACTGTAATGAATCATCCAAAAAAACATGGCTTGATTTTTTTTCCAAATAAAATCCTGGTTGATTAAAACCAAGTGCAAAACCAAAATGAAATGGTTTATCATCAAAATTTCCTAAGTTAGAAGATTGACTAAAACAAAAGAATAGGCAAAATTGAAAAAGAAAAAGTAAAATAATATTTTTCATTTGAAATCTAATATAATAAAAGTGTTCTGAACTAAATTTTTTCAGCGACATATATTGAAGAAATTCCACCTGACAAAGATTTATATGTAGAATTAGAAAAACCTACTTCCTCTAATTCGTTGGTGAAATTTTCACCTTCTGGAAAAGCATCTACCGAAGCTGGAAGATAATGATAGGCAGACTTATCCTTGGAAATAAAGCTTCCTAGAATGGGTAGTATTGCTTTTGAATAGAATCCAAACAGTTGTTTTATTGGAAATTTTTTAGGTTTAGAAAATTCTAAAACAAATATATTTCCACTGGGTTTTAGAACTCTGAAAATTTCTTTTAAACCTATATTTAAATTTTCAAAATTTCTAACCCCAAAACTCACCATTACTGAATCAAAAAAATTGTCTTTAAATGGAAGGTTTTCTGAATCGCCCTGAACAAACTCTAATTTATCTTCTAATTTTTTTTTCTTTATTTTATTTCTACCCACTTCCAACATTCCATTTGAAAGGTCCAATCCAATAATTTTATCAGGATTTAATTTTTTGTAGGCTGCAAAAGCTAAATCTCCAGTACCGGTGGCAACATCCAAAATAACCTTGGGATTTTTAGCTTGCATTAAGCGAATAGTTTTTCTTCTCCAAATGTGATCAATACCAAAACTCAAGAAATGATTTAAAAAATCATAATTACTTGAAATATTGTCAAACATCTTTTCAACTTGTTTTTTTTTGGATAATTGAGAATTGTCGTAAGGTTTAACTATTTTTTGCATAATCAAAACTACAAAATCAAGAAACACAATAGAGAATGTTTACCAATTTAAATTGATAAATATGAAAGAATATTTATTATTTAAAAAAGGTTATTATTCAACTTTCTTTTAATTAGCACTAATAATTGTTATTTTTATAAAGTTGACAATGGTCAATCCAAAATTATTACAAAAAAAAAGCACTATGAAAAAAATTATATACCTCCTTACACTACTTCCAATTATGGGTTTTTGTCAAGACAACTACACCGATTACAATAAAATTATAAGTGAAATAAAATTATTAAAAGGAGACGATGACAAAGAAAAGAAGAAGATTCACAGAATAGAAATAGGACTTAACGGAGGGCTTAATATTGCCAATTTGAGAGATGTTGATGTTTCTTCAGGAATAGATATTAGCGAAATAGCTAGTAATAAATTAGGTACTTTATATGGTGGAACTTTTGTTTATAACTTTAACAAATTTTTATGTATCAAAGGTGATTTTGATATTGCTAGCAAAGGATTCGAAGTTAAAAATTTGACGATACCTAATAATTTACCAAATTTAGATAGCATAAATATTACTAATGGTAAGCAATTACTAAATTATTTTGATGTTCCTGCTTTTTTTCACTTGGGCTTTGGAAAAAAATTAAAATTTGACCTTAATTTCGGGCCTTATTTATCATTTTTACTAGAAAATAGATCTAAACTTTATGATTCTGATAACAATGTGATTGACCAAGGTACTTTAATAGAAATGGGGGAAGATGGATTAAGCAAAATTGACTGGGGATTTACTTATGGTGCTGGAATTGATTATCATCTTACAGATAAAGTATCAATTGGTTTTGATTTTTTGATTGAACAAGGACAGAAAGTTCTCAATGGTGGTGATTTGTTAGGTGAATTTAAAAATTACTCTCAAGATTTTGATTTTGGAGTTAACTTTTTATTAGTTGAAAAGAAAAGTAAAAAACTATTTTAAGTAAATGGCAAAAAAAAAGATCAATCATATTTCTAAAAATTCAGAGAAATTTCTAGAGAAATATTTAAATACTGCTTCCCCTACTGGTTTTGAAAGTGCAGGACAAAAAGTTTGGCTTGATTACATAAAGCCTTACATAGATTCTCATATTGTAGACACTTATGGTTCGGTAGTAGGAGTAATAAATCCAGAGGCTAAATATAAAGTAGTTATTGAAGCTCACGCAGATGAGATTTCATGGTTTGTTCACTATATCACAGAACAAGGATTTATCTATTTAAGAAGAAATGGTGGAAGCGATCACCAAATTGCACCATCCAAGCGTGTAAATATTCAGACAGACAAAGGAATGGTTAAAGCTGTCTTTGGATGGCCTGCAATACATACAAGACGTGGTGGTGATAAAGAAGAATCTCCCAAAACAGATAATATATTTTTAGACTGCGGTTGTGGAAGTAAAAAAGAAGTAGAAGCATTGGGAATTCATGTTGGTTGTGTTGTAACCTATGAAGATGAATTTATGATTTTAAATAAATCCAATTATGTTGGAAGAGCTCTAGACAACAGAATGGGTGGATTTATGATTGCAGAAGTAGCTAGACTATTGCATGAAAACAAAGTGAAACTTCCATTTGGACTTTACATAACCAATGCTGTTCAAGAAGAAATTGGTCTTAGAGGTGCCCAAATGATTGCTGAAAGAATTAAACCAGATGTTGCAATTGTAACTGATGTCTGTCACGACACCAATACACCTATGATTAAAAAAATAGTAGAAGGGGATTTGTCTTCTGGTAAAGGACCTGTTCTGACCTATGGACCAGCTGTTCAAAATAATCTATTAAAATTTATAATTGACCAAGCCAAAAAAAATAAAATAGACTTTCAGAGACTAGCAGCCTCAAGAAGTACAGGGACAGACACCGATGCATTTGCTTACTCAAATATGGGGGTTGCTTCTGCCCTAATATCCTTACCTCTTAGATATATGCATACAACTGTAGAAATGTGTTCGAAAGATGATGTTAACTCGGTTATAGAATTAATTTATCAAACCTTAATTTCCATTAAAAAAGATCAGACTTTTAACTACTTAAAGTAAATGAATCAAAGACCAAGAAGAAATAGAAAATCAGCAAATATTAGAGAAATGGTTGCTGAGACCAATCTTAATAAACAGGACTTAATATATCCTCTTTTTATTGTAGATGGAATAAAAAAAAAGATACCTATTAAATCTATGCCCAATTGTTTTCGATGGACAATAGATTTATTGCTTAAAGAAATTGAAGTTTGTGGGAACCTAGGTATCTATAATTTTGTACTATTTCCTGCTGTAGAAAATCATCACAAAGACAAAAAAGCTACTTATAGTTACAGCTCCAAGAATTTTTACTTGAAAGCCATTCAAACTATTAAAAGTAAGTTCCCAGAATTTACTATAATGAGTGATGTTGCTATGGATCCTTATTCTACAGATGGACACGATGGATTAGTAATAAATGGAAATATTGATAACGACCAATCTCTTGAAATAATTTGTAAAATGGCTCTTGCTCAGGCAGAAGCTGGAATTGATATAATTGGCCCTTCAGATATGATGGACGGTAGAGTTGGTGCTATTAGAGAAATATTAGATGAAAATCAATTTACAAATACTAGTATAATGAGTTATACTGCCAAATATGCAAGTGCATTTTATGGTCCATTTAGAGATGCTTTAGATTCAGCACCTAAAGATGGAGATAAGAAAACCTACCAAATGGATCCAAGAAATAAAAGTGAAAGTCTTATTGAAGCTGAACTAGATGAACTTGAGGGAGCAGATGTTTTAATGGTCAAACCAGCTTTAAGCTACTTAGATGTAATACATACTATTAAAAAAAATTCTAACCTTCCTGTCAGCGCTTATAATGTCAGTGGTGAATATGCCATGGTACATGCTGCTGCTGAAAAAGGATGGTTAGACTACAACCAAACTTTTATTGAAGTTCTTACAAGTATTAAAAGAGCTGGTGCCGATATAATTTTGACTTATTTTGCCAAAGACTTTGCTAAGGGTTAAAAAATAAAGTTCACCTAACAAATACTAATTTAGTATTGCTAGATTCTTCAGACAAGAAATTATATCCCAATTCACTGAATCTCTCTAAGTCTTCTATACTTTCTAATTTATTTTTAACAATAAAATTTGCCATGCTTCCTCTTGCCGCTTTTGAATAACTCCCTACCACCTTCAAGGAGTTTTTAGATTTTTCATAAAAAACACAATCTATTATAGTACTGTTAAGACTTGTATTAGTCAAGACATTGGAATACTCTTTACTTGCTAAATTTATTATAAACTTATCTTGCTCAAAAGAATTAAAGTATTTAGTGATTTTATCTTTCCAAAATTGGGTTAAATTTTTACTTGAATCCAGTTGGAACTTAAGACCCATTTCTAATCTATATTTGTTAATCCAATCAAAAGGACGAAGAACACCGTAAAGACCACTAAATATTAACAAATGATTTTGAGCATAGTCAGCATCTGATAATTTCCATTTTAGAGGTTCTAAGAATTTAAATGAAGTCCCTTGATATGCATAAACAGCAGGTGTTTTATAGGACTTTTCAGAATCCCAAAGCTGAATATCATTGATAGTTTGAACATTTAGATTTTCACTTAATTTCATTAAAGCTTTAATCTTCTGCTTTGAAAAACCTTTTAATAATTGATGAATATGTATTGCCTCTTTTTGAAAAAAAGGCATAGAGCTAGGTGAATCTTCAATTTTAAATTGTGAATTCATCATGGTTTTAGTTGGAGAGAGAATGATCTTCATTTATTTCAGGAAAGCTTTTTTAAATAATAGTCTTCTCTGTAAGGGACAACATCCGTCTGGTTGGCAGTCAAACAGTATTTAATATCTTCATTTAGATTTAACTTTTTTAGTCGTTTTCTATGAGATGATGCCTTTAGATATCCAAAAAAATTAGTTCTAGCAGAAAGATAAAGATACTTAGCAGCAATAGTTGAATCATTAAAACTTTCAAAATTGTTTGTCTGAAGTAAATTTTCACTAATTGCTCCTGCACATATAGAGTCTTCTAAACAAAATTTATTCTGCCAGCCTGAACCAAGTATTAATACACTTTTATTAAGATCTTTAAGGTATTTACAGATGGCATTTAAATTCAATAATGAACCTATTAATAAATGTTCTATATCCTTGGCAATATTTATTGCCTTGGTTCCATTTGTAGTAGTAAGAACTAATGTTTCTCCCTTTAATTTATCATTTCTATAACTTAATGGAGAATTTCCATAATCGAAACCATCAACAATTTTACCTTTTCTTTCTGCGGCAACATGGAAACCTTTATTTTTATATTCTATGGCTTCCTGGAGAGTACTAACTGGAATTATTTTTTCTACTCCGTGATGAAAAGCAGTACATATAGCAGAAGTTGCTCTAAGAACATCGATTACAACTACTACTTCAAAATCCTCAGCATAAAGAGGAAATAGATTTGGAGTGAAACAGACTTCTACTTTGGGTTTACTAATCATTTTTTTTATAAAAAGGCAACTTAACTAATTGTGCTGGAATAGCTTTATTTCTAATTTTTAGAAATATTTTATTTCCCAATTCTGAATAATTAGATTTTACGTAGCCCATTCCAATTGCTTTTTCAACTGAAGGACCCATTGTTCCAGAAGTGACATAACCAATCTGAACTCCATTTACATCCTGAATTTCATAGTCTTTTCTTGGAATTCCTCTTTCTAACAATTCAAAAGCAACTAGTTTATGTTCTGTTCCTTCTTCTTTGTCCTTTTTAATTAAATCATCACTTATAAATGATTTGGAAAATTTAGTTACCCAACCTAGCCCAGCTGATATAGGAGAAGTATTATCATTGATGTCATTTCCATACAAGCAATAACCCATTTCTAGCCTTAAAGTATCTCTAGAGGCCAAACCTGCTGGAAGAACTTCGAATTTACTATTGGATTTAAATATTAAATCCCAAATATCTTCTGCAATTTCATTGGGAACATATAGCTCAAAACCACCAGATCCTGTATAACCAGTCGCTGAAAAAATAATGTCTTTATACTCTGAAAAACTACCATGTTTAAAATGATAAAAATTAATTTCGGAAAGATTTAAGTCTGTAAATTCCTGTAATAGTTCTGTCGCTTTTGGACCTTGAACAGCAATTAAGGAAGTATTATCAGAAATATTTTCTAATTGAGCATTACAATTATTCTGCTGGTTTATCCATTCCCAATCTTTTTCAATATTTGAGCCATTAACTACCAACATATAATGATTTTTATCTATCATGTAAGTAATCATGTCATCTACTATTCCTCCATTATTATTTGGGAAATAGGCATATTGAGCTCTTCCCGGAAATAATACAGATGCATCGTTGCTAGATATTTTCTGAATTAACTCTAGTGCGTTTTCGCCTTTAACCAAAAACTCACCCATGTGAGAAACATCAAATACACCAACATTTTCTCTTACATTTTTATGTTCCGAATTAACACCAGAATATTGAACTGGCATCTCATATCCTGCAAATGGAACCATTTTTGCTCCCAATTCAATATGCTTTTTATAAAGTGCTGTTTTTTTCATTTATTTATTTCATTAAGGAAGTATACAAATCTAAATAAGTCTTTTTAATTTTCTTTTTAGAATATTTTTCTAGAACAGTTTCACGTCCCTTATCCCCTATTTTTTTTCTTAATTCTTTATTCTCAATAAGTTTTGACAATACTTCAACCCACTGCTTTTCACCAAGTGGTAAAAAACCATTTTCGCCATGTTCAATAATATCCTTATTCATTCCAACATTTGACATTACAGATGGTATTCCTACAGACATATAAAGTAACCCTTTCATTCCACATTTGCCCTTTGCCCATTCATTATTTGGAAGAGGCATTATTCCTATGTCAAAGGAATTAAACAACTCAACTTCCATTTTATTTTCCCATTTAAGGCCTTTTATCCCTAGCTGCTTGTTGTGGTAATTTTCATCTCCAATTAGTACAAAATCAATTTTATCCTTGTATTTAGATTTTAATTTCAAATAAACATCGATAATCATTTCAAAATGTTTGACAGTGGTGTGACTACCAACCCACCCTATTTTCACTTGGCCATTTTTGTTTAGTTTTTCAATAGGCTTATAAATATCTGTATCAACAGTAGACGGAATAATGGTAATATTTGAATTGAATTTTGAAGCATAATTTGCCAAATATTCATTACCACAAGTTATATGCTTACAAAGCGGTATGATTTTTTCAATCTTTTTTTCGTCTTTTAAAAAAGAGATTTTTTTATTTACTTCTGATACATCCTTTACCCAAATTGCATCGTCAAAATCATAAACTATAGGAATGTTTTTTTTTGAAATATAATTCTCAAATAAAGTTGACTTTGTTGGAATTACTTCCCTGTAAATAACTACTAAATCAAAACTTTCAATATCTTTTATATGTTTCCATCTTCTTATGAATGAGTTTACGCCAATTTTAACTTTTTTAAAAATGTTTTTTGAACGATATAAATATTTCTCATCTTTTTCATTGATAATATTAGCTAAGTAACATTGAATACCATTAGATTCTAAATAATCAAAAAACTGCTCAAACCTATATCTTTGACCAGGACTTCTATCTAAACGATGGTGAGCAAGAAATAAAATTTTTTTCAAAGGGCTTATATAATATTTACAAAATCAATTTAAACTTAACATATTACCTTATAAATCTTTTCATAAGACATAACTCCTTTTTCAAGTGAGAAATATTGGTTGGCACCTTCTTTCAATTTTTGTTTTTTAAAATTTGTATTTAAAATCTTATCAAAATTAATTTTATTGAAGTCATTTAAAATAAAACCTGAGTTATACTTTTCTACAATATAATCAACATCACCAACCCCACTATTACATATTATTGGTATTCCCATTGCCATTAGCTCACCTTGTTTGGTAGGTGAGGAAAATATTTTACTGTATGATGGCATTATAAAACATAAAGATAAATTCCAATTTCTAGTTTTAAATGGTATGTTCCATATATCACTTTCTTCTATAAGAATGTTCTTTAGTTCAATTCCCAGGTTTTTACATTGAGATAATATTATTTCTGGATTATCTTTAGTTAAAAAATGAAATTTAGAGTTGGGAATTATTTCTTTTATTTTTTTAAAAAAAACTAACATTTCTTTTATTAAGTACCATGTCCCTAATGAGCCCAAATAGCCAATTGTAAAACTACTTGAGTCTCTTTTAACGGGTTTAAATACACTTAAATCTGTACAGCAAGGGATCACTGAAATGTCTTTTTCTAGTTTAGAGAAATAGGGAAGTTTAATAATGTTTTTTTTTCCATTGTGGGTCAATGAAATTATATGATTTGAATTAAGTAAAAGTTGTTTTTCTTTTTTTTTAAAATATTTATAAACTAGTTTATATATTGGATTTTTGAGATTCCATAAACCTCCCTCTACTCTTTCATCAGCCCAAAATCCCCTCATGTCAAAAAGCATTTTAACATTCCACTTTTTTTTAAATTTTAATCCGAAAATAGCAGGTATGTAACTTCTACAATGAATTATATCAAAAGTGGTTTTACTACCAATTTTTTTTATTGATTGATTTAGTTTAACCAAATCCCATAATGTTGAAAATAATGGTGGGTTTTTTGTGTAAATTAAAGGGCGCCATGAGATATTATTTTTATCACAAATATTTTGAATTTGAGATTTATTTTGTTTAAAACGAGTACGTTTTTCAAAACTAATTAAATGGAATTTATATTTTTTTTTATCTATATTAATAATATACGGCAAGACCTGGGATTGTCCTAAAGGATCAGTCATGCCATCATAAGAAAGATATAGGATGTTTATCAAAATTTGATTTATAAATTAGGGAGTAAAAATAAAAATGATTTTGTAATATCTGCTTAAAGTAAATAATTACTTTAATTTATATTACAATTATAGGTAAAGAAAATTACAGACTGAATTTTTAAATTTATATTTGTATCAATATGAATCCAAGATGGTATTTACCAAAAAAATTAATATTATTAATCGATATTACCTTAACTTTTTTATCGTTAATTCTAGCGTATTTAATAAGATTTGATTTTATTGATTTTTACGATCTTTTTTTGGTAAAAGAGTACGATACTCTTACTATAGGAGTTCCTGTTCTTCTAACCATTAGATTTTTTAGTTTTTTAATAGCAAAAACTCATAAAGGAATTATTAGGCATTTTTCAAACGACGATGCCCATCGAATTTTTTTCACCATTACTTTAGGTACAATTTTAATTAGTTTTCTTTCAATTCTAAAGTTTAGTTTTATAGATGGAAGAGTCATTCTTCCAAAATCTGTAATAATTATCGAGTACTTAGGCACTTTGTTTTTATTGCTTTTTTCAAGGTTATCAATCAAACAAATTTTTTTCAGTACCAATAAAAAAAAGGGAGAAAAAATAAATATTCTAATTTATGGTTCTGGTAAAATGGGTATGATAACTAAAACAAATCTTGAAAAAGACTATAATAGCTATTACAATATTCATGGATTTATCGATGATGATATAAAGAAAGAAAATTTGTTGGTAGATAGGAAAAAAATAATTCATCCAAAAAACCTAAAGTCCAATATAGAGAAACTTAATATAAGTACAGTAATTATAGCCATAAAAGACCCTTCACTAGAAAACAAACAACATTTGGTTGATTTTTGCTTAGAAAATCAAATTAAAGTAAAAACAGTTCCTACTGTCGAAGATTGGTACGAAGGGAACTTCTCTGCAAAACAAATAAAAGATATTAATATTAGTGACTTATTAGGTAGAAAACCTATTGAACTTTCCAATCAAAAAACAAAAGACGAAATAGAAAATAAAACAATTTTAGTAACAGGTGCAGCTGGATCTATTGGAAGTGAAATAGTAAGACAATTAGCTAAATTAAAACCCAAGAAAATAATTCTTTTAGATCAAGCCGAAAGTCCACTGTATGACTTAAATCAAGATTTGGTGAATTTGAAAGCCAATCTTGAAATTATAATAGGAGATGTTACAAGAAAAGAAAGAATGAAAAATATTTTTCTTACCCATCAACCAAATCTTGTCTATCATGCAGCAGCATATAAACATGTTCCACTAATGGAACTCAATCCTTCGGAATCTGTAAGAACCAACCTTATAGGAACAAGAATAGTTTCAGACTTAGCAGTTGAATTTAAAGTCGAAAAGTTTGTTCTAATCTCTACTGACAAAGCTGTTAACCCAACCAATGTCATGGGAGCATCTAAAAGATTGGCAGAAATGTATTGTGAGTCATTAAATACTGAGCACCAAACAAAGTTTATTATAACCAGGTTTGGAAATGTTTTGGGGAGTAACGGTTCGGTAATTCCTTTATTTAAAAAACAATTAAATAATGGTGGACCAATTACCGTCACACATCCTGAAGTTACCAGATTTTTCATGACAATACAAGAAGCTTGCCAATTAGTCTTAGAAGCATCTTCCATGGGGAATGGAGGAGAAATTTATGTTTTTGATATGGGAAAAAGTATTAAAATAATTGATTTGGCACATAAAATGATTCAATTAGCAGGTTTGAAAGTAAATGCAGATATAGAAGTGAAATTCACTGGGCTTAGACCAGGTGAAAAGATGTTTGAAGAGACATTAAATAAAAATGAAACTACCTCAAAAACACATCATCCAAAAATATTAATAGGTAAAGTTACCAATTGTAATTTCAATGAAACTATAAAAATAATTGATGAAATAGAACAATCTATCCAAGCTCAAAAAAATGATAAGATTGTAAGGTCTATGAAAAAGATAATTCCAGAGTTTATCAGTAACAACTCTGAATTTAGCAAGTTGGATAACTGATGGTTTTAAAAATTTCAAATGTTAGCAGCTGAAATATTTTACCACAATCTTAATTTCATAATCCCAGGTGGAACGTCAAGAGGTATCTTAAAAAATAAACCTACGTGGTACATTAAAATATACCATAACGATAACCCAAGTATTTTTGGCTTAGGTGAATGCGGACCAATTCAAGGACTAAGTATAGAATCAGGGGACAAAATGATGGATCAACTAAAAAAAGTTAAAGAATCTATTAATGATTTATCTAGTCTTGATTTGTCCTTATTTCCAAGTATTAATTTTGGAATTGAAAATGCACTAAAAGACTTGAAAAATGGTGGAAAAAGAATAATTTTCAAAAATTCCTTTTTGCAAGGAAAACCAATAAAAATCAATGGGCTTATATGGATGGGAGATAAAGATTTTATGATAAATCAAATAAAATCTAAAATTGAAAAAGGATTTAGTTGTTTGAAATTAAAAATAGGATCTATTGATTTTATAGAGGAAATTTCCATTTTAAAAAATATTAGAAAACAATTTAGTTCTAAAATATTAGAAATAAGAGTGGATGCAAATGGAGCATTCTCACCCAAAAATGTTTTACAAAAATTAGACACTTTAGGAAAACTAGAGATTCATTCTATAGAACAACCTATTGCTGTAAATCAATGGGATTACTTAAAAGAAATATGCGAAAAATCTCCAATTCCAATAGCATTAGACGAGGAATTAATACAATTAAAAAAAGAAAAAAATGAGTTTATTAAATATATTTCACCTCAATATCTTGTTTTAAAACCCACTCTTATTGGAGGATTTGAGGCAACCAAAAAATGGATAAATATTGCTGAAGAAAATCATATTAATTGGTGGGTCACATCTGCTCTTGAATCTAATGTAGGTTTAAGTGCCATCGCCCAGTTTTGTGCAAATTATCCACTTACCCTCCCACAAGGTTTGGGAACTGGACAACTTTTCAGTAATAATATTCCATCTCCTTTAGAAATAAAAGGTGAAAATATTTTTTATAATGAAAATAAAACATGGGATTTGTCAAATTTTGAAAAAGTCAAATGATAACTACCGATTATAAAGAAATATTTAATCTAGATAAAGCTGTTCTGGATGCAATAGATCCGGAAATTCATAAGTTGTTATTGTTTTGGAAATCTAGAGAGGATAAAATCACCGTCTATACGTCTGGTTCTACAGGTAATCCAAAAAAGATAAATATTTATAAAAATCAAATGATAGCTAGTGCAAAAAACACATTGGGCTATTTTGATATTAAGGATAATTCTACCTTTCTAAATTGTTTACCTATGAAATATATAGGTGGGAAAATGATGTTGATAAGAGCAATTTTATCCAAAAGTAGAATGGTATTATGTAAGCCATCAGTAAATCCAATTAATCAACTAGACACTGAGATAGATTTCATTGCACTTACCCCGTTACAATTAAACTATCTTTTGGAGAAGAAACATATTTTTAAGAAAATTAAAGTGGCTATAATTGGAGGAGGATTGGTTTCTGAAAACTTAATCTCTAAAATTCAAAACCTTACTACCAATTGCTTTCAAACTTATGGCATGACAGAAACAATTTCCCATATCGCTTTAAGAAATCTTAAAAACTGTACTAATAAAACACCTTATAAGTGTCTAAAAAATGTTAAAGTTGGAGCAAATAATAAAAATCAATTAATTATAAATTCTAAAGAACTAAATATTGAAAATTTAGTTACTAATGACAAAGTAAAGATTTTAAGTAATAAAGAGTTTCTGTTTTTAAATAGAACAGATACTATCATTAACTCTGGAGGATTAAAAATAAACCCAGAAGAGGTTGAAAATGAAATTTTAAAATCCTTAGGAGACAATAATTTCTTCATAGACAAAATTAAAAATGATAAATTTGGGGAAGAAATTATCTTAATTGCCTTAAAGAAGATAAAAATAAATTTATTAATAGAATCTATTAATTTAATAAAAGACAAAAAGATTCAACCTAAGAAGATTTATATCGTAGATAAATTTATATTTAATGACAATCAGAAAATTGACAAATTAAAGTCTAAAAATTACGCTTTTAAACTAAAACAAATTCATACACCAACGAAATAGCACTACGTTAAATGCAAATTTATTTAAACATATTTCTAATATTATTCACCCATCTTTTTTCGCCATCAAAACACGAAACTTATATATCAATTACCGAAATTATGGCTAAAGAAAATGAAGCCTTAGAAATTAGTATTGAACTAATAGCCCATGATTTTGAATATGTATATAAAAAAGAAATGAATAAATCCATAAAATCTCTATTCAAAGAGAAAAAAGAATATTACGAATCTGATGAAATTAAAATCTATTTGGACAATCATTTTTCAATTTCTCAAAAGGACTCAAAAACTGAACTTAAAATTATAGGTAATGAAATAAAACTAGATGGTAGTTTACTTATTTACTTAGAGGGGAAATATAAAAAAAACATAAAACATATTCATGTAGATAATGATTTGTTAGTCAATTGGTTACCCAATCAGCAAAACATTGTAAATTTAGATGGCTTTATTAAATCAAGTTTCACATTCAATAAAAATAAAAAATCCTATGTCTTTCAATAAATATCTATCGATTTTTATAATTGTTTTAACTCCTACTTTTTTATTTGCTCAAAATAAGAATTTGAACTACAATAAATTCAAACAACTAAAAGAGGAGGTTGCATCCCCAAATGTTTTTAGAACTGCAGCTGGAGCTCCTGGCCATGAATACTACCAGAACGAAGCTGATTATGTAATGAGCATTACATTAAATGATCAACAACAAAAAATTACAGGAAGTGAAACAATAAAATACCATAACAATAGTCCAGACAAATTAGAATATTTATGGATTCAATTAGACCAAAACAAACGTGCTCAAAACTCTGATAGTTATAAAATCCAAACAGGAAATATTAAGTCTATTAGTTCAAGAAGTATTCTTAATATGGACCCTGAATTTGAAGGTGGATTTAATATTATGAAAGTATTAAATATAGATGGTAAATCTCTATCCTACACCATTCACCAAACCATGATGAGAATAAATTTAGAAAAACCTCTAAAATCTAAAGAGAGTTTTGAATTTAGTATTGACTGGTGGTACAACATTAATGACCGATTGGAAATAGGTGGAAGATCGGGATATGAATATTTTGAAAAAGATGGAAATTACCTATACACAATAGCTCAATTTTTTCCTAGAATGTGTGTTTATAACGATACCGAAGGATGGCAAAATAAGCAGTTTTTAGGAAGCGGTGAATTCACACTTCCATTTGGGGACTATGATGTGAAAATAACTGTTCCTTCGGACCATGTAGTAGCTGCAACAGGAGAGTTAGTGAATGCAGATGAAATATTAACACCATTACAATTAGAAAGATTGGAAAAGGCGAGAAAAAGTGAAAAAGAGCCAGTTTTTATTGTTAACGAAAAAGAAGCCATTAAAAATGAAAAAAGTTTAGTTAAAGCTATGAAAGTATGGCACTTTAAAGCGGAAAATGTCAGAGATTTTGGATGGGCTTCGTCTAGAAAATTTATTTGGGATGCAATGGTTGTTAAACAAGCTTCCAAAGATGTTTTGGCCATGTCTTTTTACCCTAAAGAAGGAAATCCCTTGTGGGAACAATACAGTACTAAAGTAGTTGCACATACATTAAAATGTTACTCAAAATATACTTTTGACTATCCATATCCAGTTGCAATTTCTGTTCATACCAAATGGATTGGTATGGAGTATCCTATGATTTGTTTTAACGGGGGAAGACCTGAAGAAGATGGAACTTACTCTGAAAGAACAAAATACGGAATGATTGGAGTTATTATTCATGAAGTCGGACATAATTATTTTCCTATGATAATTAACTCTGATGAAAGACAATGGACTTGGATGGATGAAGGTTTAAATACATTCTTACAGTATTTAACAGAACAAGAATTTGAAAAAGGATATCCTTCTAGAAGAGGACCTGCGTATAAAATTGTTAATTACATGAAAGGTGATAAAGATAGAATTTCCCCAATTATGACCAATAGTGAATCTATTCACCAATTTGGAAATAATGCTTATGGTAAGCCTGCCACAGCAATGAATATATTAAGAGAAACTATAATGGGTAGAGAACTATTTGATTATGCTTTTAAGATGTATTCTAATAGATGGATGTTTAAACATCCTAATCCTGAAGATTTATTTCGCACCATGGAAGATGCGAGTTCTGTAGATTTAGATTGGTACTGGAGA
>Ga0206682_10000259_pt1 | contig 57065 bp, 32 predicted proteins | sample M240m12015metaG_FD_155444 | JGI IMG/M metagenome (GOLD analysis project Ga0206682, IMG submission 155444) | Ammonia-oxidizing marine archaeal communities from Monterey Bay, California, United States - M2 40m 12015 | ecosystem: Environmental > Aquatic > Marine > Intertidal zone | place: USA... | reverse complement strand
CGCGCCGTCGCGTAACACCATCCATCAGGTGTTTCCATCAGTCAGAAGCGTCTTAACACACGGATCATCGGTCGGACGCGCGTGAACACACGGACCATCAGCGCCGCCGACGACGATCGACGCGCGCGCGCGACGTCGGACATCGCGCGACGCCGCGCGCGCTCGGACGCCGCGACGACGCCGCGGTCGACGCCGTACCGCGATGTCCGACGCGGCGCGCGCGACGCGGGTGAAGAATAAAGCGCCCGCGCCGGTGCAAATCACCGCGGAACAAATCGTGCGCGAATCCGCGGAGCGCGCGGAGGACGTGTACGGGGCGCCGAAGCGGAAGATCGCGGACCAGGAGGAGCTGAAGGAGTACAGATACGAACAGCGGAAGCAGTTCGAGGATCGAGTGCGGTCGTCGTACTGGGAACCGCGGGCGTGGATACGGTACGCGAAGTGGGAGGAGGGACAGGGGGATTTGCCGAGGGCGCGAAGCGTGTGGGAGCGAGCGCTGGAACATCACGGACGGGACGTGCCGATATGGTTGCAGTACGCGGAGATGGAGATGAAGAATAAAGCGATCAATCACGCGAGGAACGTGTGGGAGCGGGCGTGCTCGACGCTGCCGAGGATTGATGTGTTTTGGTACAAGTACGTGAACATGGAGGAGACGCTCGGGCAGGTTGCGGCGGCGAGACAGGTTTTCGAGAAATGGATGAAGTGGGAACCCGAACACACGGCGTGGAACGCGTACGTGAAGATGGAGCAGAGGTACGGGGAGAAAGAGCGGGCGAGGGATATCTTTCAGCGGTATGTGCAGGTGCACCCGGACGTGAAGGCGTGGACGCGCTGGGCAAAGTTTGAGTTTTCGTCGGGCGAACGCGACAAGGCGCGCGAGGTGTACGAAGCCGCGGTGGAGTTTCTGCGGAACGAACCAGAGGTTGGGAACTTATACGCCAACTTTGCCAAGTTTGAGGAGATGTGTCACGAAGTTGAGCGCGCTCGGGCGATTTATAAATTCGCTCTCGATCGTTTGCCCAAGGAGCAAGCCGAGTCTGTGTACAAGGAGTTTATGAAGTTTGAAAAGATGCACGGAAATCGAGAAGGGATCGAGGACGTCGTTGTGGGGCAACGACGGTTCAAGTACGAGGAAGAAGTGTCCAAGAATCCGCTGAACTACGACACTTGGTTCGATTACATTAGACTAGAAGAAAACGCCGGCGACATGGCGAAGACGCGCGAGGTGTACGAACGCGCCATCGCCAACGTGCCGCCAGCGAACGAAAAACGCTTTTGGCAGCGATACATTTATATTTGGATCAACTACGCGCTTTACGAAGAGCTCGAGGCGCGAGACGTGGAACGCACGCGAGAGGTGTACCGAGCGTGCCTCAAGGTGATTCCACACGCCGAGTTTTCGTTTTCAAAGATTTGGATCATGGCGGCAAAGTTCGAGCTTCGTCAGCGACGACTCGATGCGTGCCGTAAGATTTTTGGATTGGCCATTGGATTAGCACCGAAGGCAAAGATATTCGCGACTTACATTGAGATCGAGTTCCAGCTCGGGAACGTCGACAGGTGTCGCACCCTGTACGAAAAGTACTTGGAAATTGAGCCGCAAAATTGCTCGACGTGGATCAAGTACGCCGAACTCGAGCGATCGCTCGGAGAAATCGAACGTGGGCGCTCGATTTTCGAACTCGCGGTTGATCAGGCCATGCTAGACATGCCGGAGGTACTTTGGAAGGCGTACATCGATTTCGAGACGTCCGAGGGAGAGCGCGAGCGTACGCGCGCGCTTTACGAGCGTCTTCTCGAGCGTACGAAGCACGTCAAGGTATGGATGTCTTACGCGCGCTTCGAAGCAACACCGATTGTTGTTGTGGATGACGACGCCGACGACGCTGCGATAGCCGCCGCCACCGCCGCGGCGGAGAACGACGAGCACGAACGCCTCGAGACGCGCCAAGCGAAAAGCCGCGCCGTGTACGAGCGAGCGCTCGCTGAACTCAAAGAAATCGATCCAGACGCCAAAGAAGAGCGTGTCATGCTTCTCGAGGCGTGGAAGTCATTCGAAGACACCTTACCGAGCGAATTCTCGAAATCCGCCGACGTCAAGGCGCGTCTTCCCAAGCGCGTTAAGCGCAAGCGCGCCGTCGAGGACGACGACGGTCGCGAAATCGCACAGGAAGAGTACTACGATTACGTCTTCCCCGACGACGCCGGCGCCGCGCAACCGTCGCTCAAGCTTCTCGAAGCCGCGTACGCGTGGAAGAAGGCCAAAGCCGCGGCTGAGGCGACGGATTAAACGGATAAACACACCATATCCATCTATGATAGCACTCCAGACCCTTCGAATACGACAAAACCAAAACCTACGCCATCCGTACCTCATCGCCGCGCGCGCTCGAACGTCACACGCGCTCGCCCGACGCGTACGGCGGACTCGCGCCGGGCCGACACGACGGATCACTGAGGTGACTCCGCGCACACGCACGATTCAGCGCGCGCACGCGGCGCCCGCGCGCGCCGCGCACGGGCCGCGCGCGAACGCGAATTCCAGGCGGCGACCGACGCGGCGACGCGACCGACGCGCGACGACCAAACGCGCGTCCATCGGCTACCCGAGCGGTGAAGACGTCGACGTCAGCATCGACATCGACGCCGAAATGTCGAAGATCGCGGTCGAGCGCGCGCTGCCGACGATGTTCAGCGACCTGACGATGACGGACCCCAAGCACTGGCGGTCGACGCACGCGAGAATCGCGAACGGACCGGTGGTGCCGCAACAACTCATCGGTGGGACGCCGATGATCGATTTGAGTGAATTCAGTGCGAATCCAAAGGTGAAGATTTATGGCAAGTGCGAGTACTTGAATCCGAGCGGGAGTATTAAGGATCGAATCGCGCAGGAAATTTTGGCGAGAGCGCTGGAAACGGGAGAGCTGAAGGCGGGGATGACGGTCGTCGCGGCGACGAGTGGGAACACGGGTGCGGCGATTGCGATGGCGTGTGCGATTCGCGGGTTTCCATACATCGTGATTACGAATCAGAAGACGAGCAAGGAGAAGATTGACGCCATGCGGGCGTATGGGGGGGAGGTCATCGTCGCACCGAGCGGGGTGCCGGCGGATCACCCGGATCATTATCAAAACATCGAAGCGACGATGTGCGCAAAAAATCCGAAATTTTATGGTGTGAATCAATACGACAATCCGTACAACGCGGATGCGTACGAAAAGACACTTGGTCCTGAGATTTGGTCGCAAACCGAAGGGGCGGTGACGCACTTCGTCGCCGGTGGCTCGACTGGCGGTACGATCACAGGCACGGGTCGTTATCTTAAGAGTGTCGACCCGACGATTAAAATCGTCTTGGCCGATCCCAAGGGAAGCGTTCTGTGGGATTATTTTGTGAACGACATTCCTGAAGAAGAACTCGTGGCGAAGAGTTGGGAAGTCGAGGGTGTGGGTAAAGATTCCATTCCGGGTGTACTCGACACCGAATACATTGACGGCGCCGTCATGGGTGACGACAGTAGTTCCTTCCGCATGGTTCGCACGGTTGCTGAATCTTCTGGTGTCTTGCTCGGTGGTAGCTCCGGTCTAAACCTGCACGCTGCTCGCGTGCTCTCGAGTCACATCAAGGAGGGGACCATCGTCACGGTACTGTGCGACAGCGGTGTCAAGTACTTGTCCAAGATCTATAACGATGAGTGGCTTCAAGCGAAGAATCTTGACAAACCGTTAGCCGACGTTTCGAAGTACGAAGTCCACTGGAAGAACGGCTCGCATGAAGTAACGGAGGATGAAGAAAACGACAGCTTGTGGGGCCGTGAACAGGAAGAGAAAGAACTTCGTTTCCTCGATGAAGTGGCGACGCACATGGTTGAATACCACCGTAACTCGATTCGAGCGACGGAACCGGTGAGTGTGTACAACTCTCCCGCCGATCTCCACGCCAGCTTCGAAGAGATGGGCGTTCCACTGAATTTTCGCTCCGGCGAATCGCCAATTTCCATCAACAATCTTACAACCGCTATGAATGCTGTTTTGGACAACAGTGTGCGAAGCTCGCACCCGATGTTCATGAATCAGCTCTACGCAGGCGTTGACCCCATCGCGCTCGCGGGCGAATGGGCATCAAGCGCGCTGAACTCAAACGTGCACACCTTTGAAGTAGCACCGATTCTCACCGAAATTGAGCGTTCAATGCTCGCAAAGATTGCGTCACTCTGGCTTGGAGAGAATGCAGATGGCTCGGCGCCTGATCACGACGGCTTATTTGTACCGGGAGGTTCCATCGCTAATCTGTACTCTATGATCTTGGCGCGCGAGCGCGCATGCCCAGAAGCGAAGAAAACCGGAATGCCGCAAGGCTACGTTGCCTTCTGCTCTGAACAATCGCACTACTCCTACAAGAAGTGCGCCCACATGATAGGTTTAGGTATGGATAACATGATCAAGGTCGATTGTGGCAAGAATGGTGCCATGCTTCCTGAAGCACTCGAAGCCGCGATAGCGGCCGCGAAGGCTGCGGGCAAGACACCGTTTTACTGCGGCGCCACGGCGGGGAGCACTGTTTTGGGCGCGTATGACCCGTTTGCTGCGTTGGCCGACGTGTGTGCCAAAGATAACGTTTGGTTGCACGTCGATGGGGCGTGGGGTGGCGCTGCGCTCGTCTCCAAGCAGCACAAACACTTGATGAACGGCGTCGAGCGAGCAGACAGCTTTTGCTGGAACCCGCACAAGCTGTTGGGCATTCCTCTCCAGTGCTCCATCGTTCTGAGTAGACACGCTGGAGAATTCATGGCGGCCAATTCTTACAAGGCGGACTACTTGTTCCAGCCCGACAAGAATAACACCGAAGCTGATTTGGGCGATCGCACTATCCAATGCGGCCGCAAGTCTGACGCGCTCAAATTGTGGCTCGCGTGGAAGTACCGCGGCGACGAAGGTTGGGAAAAACTCGTTGACCACGCCTTCTCTTTGGCCAAGTTCGTCGAAGCAGAAGTCGTGCAGGACACCACGGGTGCTTGGGCGCTGGCCACACCCGCGCAGTGCGCCAATGTCGGATTCTGGTACGTGCCGCCGCGCCTACGTCCGTTCAACAAGGACACCGCGACGCCCGAACAATTCGCGGAAATTGCCAAGGTTGCCCCGAAGCTCAAGGATCGGATGCAACGCGCCGGTGACGCTATGATCGGTTTCCAACCCGTTCCGGCGCTCAACCTGCCCAACTTTTTCCGTCTCGTATTGCCGAATCCTCGTCACAACAGCGAGACCAAGCTTCGCGAGCTCATGAAGCGCATGGACGCGATGGGCGCCGACCTCTGAGTGCGGTCATCCGTCTCTATTTAAACGCACAATAAGCCCACCGTGGGCAACATATTACACGACAATATCACGGGTTGAATTCATTATTCGTTTAAATCGTTGTCTTATTAAATCGTTGTCTGGTTGTCAATACAAAACACATCCAAGTTTTGTCGCTTAGCTTCGAGCGCCGTCGTTTGAACTCGGAACGACAGACGCCAGCGCATCCGTCTCGCCCTCGCCATGGTTCGCGTCAAAACCATCGAAATCGCGTGGCACAACGTCGAGAAAACAAACGTACGCGCGCATCGCGCCCTCGCCGCGCGCATCGCGCGTCGCATTCGTCGCACTAACGTCTCGTCGTCGTCACTTTTCGAACGCAGCAACCGATTCTTTCGGTCGATTTTAATCCCCGCACGGGCGCGTTGGCGACCGCGGGCGCGGATAACGAGATCAAACTCTGGCGCGTGGACCGATCGATCGATGGTGAGGTGACGGTGACGCACACGGAGACGCTGACGGGACACGCCAAGGCGGTGAACTGCTGTCGGTTTAGCGCGAACGGTCGAGCGTTGGCGAGCGCGGGAGACGCGGGAGACGTGTACGTGTGGCGAGAGGTGGACGTGGGGTCGACGACGGTCAATTCGCACGGAGACGTTGTCGGGTGGAAGCCGATGAAGACGCTGCGCGGGCACTCGGACGATGCGTTGAGCGTCTGCTGGGGACCGAGGGAGACGCTGGCGAGCGCTTCGGTGGATAACACGACGATTTTATGGGATTGCGAGAGTGGTAACGGTGTGGTGCAGTTGCGCGAACACGCGCATTACGTGCAGGGAGTGAGTTATGATCCGCGGGGGGAGTTTATAGTCTCGCAGAGTCCCGATCGAACCGCACAAGTGTACGCCGTTGTCGGCGGCGGTAAGCCGTCGGCGAAGAGCGTGAAACACGTGCGGGCGATTAAGGCGATTAACGACACGAATGAGAGAGTCGATGGCGGGCGCATGGCGTCAATCTTTCACGACGACTCTATGACGTCGTTTTTTCGCCGCCCGGCCTGGTCACCAGATGGTTCGTTCGTAGTGTTTCCGGCTGGAGTGTTCAAACGCCCGGGCGCCAAGCGAGCCATGCATACGACGTATGTCTACGCTCGTGGGAACTTTGAAACGCCCGTCATGCACTTACCAGGCGGCGAGACGCCATCTGTGTGTGTTAGATTCAATCCTGTGCTGTTCAAGCGTCGAAAAGACGCCGCTGATCCTACGACACCGTCAGACTTGCCGTATCGCGTCGTCTTCGCGGTGTGCTCGCAAGACGGCGTCACGATCTACGACACCGATGAAACCGAACCGATCGTGTACGTCGCTGGTATCCACTGCACGTCTATCACAGACTGCGCATGGTCCCCGGATGGTGGAATGCTTGTCGTGAGTAGCACGGACGGTTTCGCGAGCGTCGTCGCCTTCGATGAAGGCGAGCTTGGCGCGCCAGAGACTAACATCCCCGAACACGTGAAGTCTTTGCTAGCGTCGTCGAGGATAGGAGAAAGCGTGCCCGATGAAGTTGTCGTTGTTGCGCCGGCGGTACCCAATCCGGTAGCCGCTGGACCGGGACCGACGAGAATCGCGCCAGTGCGCATCGCGCCGACGCCCATGTAGAACTTAGGACACAATTTGATGCTTCACGATTTCATTCGAATTAAAAGGTACAAATGTCGTGAGACTTTCTAAAAAGTTGAGCGCTAACCGAGCCTGGTCAGCGTCTCCCCCCTCGTTATGATTTCAGAACTAAAACTGTTGAACATGATGCGCGTGCCAGCGCTCGAAACATTTAACACTTGCACGAGTGATTTTTTTAGAACGTGGCGTTCCAATCGCTCGTCTTTACACGCGTCGATCGACGCGTTGGCGTCGTCGGTGCGCTTAGATGACCCCCGACGGATCCATTAACCAAAAGACATTTTTTCCCGTTACCACCGTAGCCAAGAGCGCACCCAACAGAAGACACAAAGTTTTTCACCAACGCGCCCGCCTTGGCCGCCGCCGCTCCCATCGGAGACTTCAAATGAGGGTCGGATTGCGGCAAGACAGACTCGTTCGGAACAACGATTTGCGCGACGTCGAACTCAGTTTTCTCAACCGAACGACGGGGAGGAGACGCGAGGGCATCCGGCGCAGGTCTGTTCGCGCCAGATTTCTTCACGGGTTCCTCCTTTTTAATCGCACGTTCCTTTGTGCTTTCGCTGATAATTTTCTTCTTCTTGGGCACAACGCACGTGCTGGGATCGTACTGAACGACGTCCCACCCGTGCGCTAAGAGCTCATCGAGCGGATCAAACGTAATCGTCAGAGGTAGTGAGACGGCATCGTCCATCGCCGCCTGGACGCGGCGACGACGCTTTGTCGCAGCCGGATTGAAACACGGTCTGCGGCGTCGCTTCCTCTGCGCTTCAGCTTGCTCTGCTCTAAGCGCTCTCTCTTTTTGCTGCCTCGAGACGGCCTGAAGATTGAAACAGAATAAATAAGCGAGTTGCTCAGATTCCGTGGCAAGTTCGGGACGCTCTCTCAGCCGCAACGGAGGCACTGGATCAAAGCGCGAAAGCAAAGGTTTCCCTCCGTTTTTCCATCGCATGTTGAGCCAGTACCGGTAGATCTTGCAAAACACCGCAAGAGAGGGTGCTTTTTTGTTGATCTTGAATATTTTGTCGTTTATTTGGTTAACGATTTTGACTGCGTTCTTGAGCTCACTCTTGCCTCCAGTCGGGGGGCGCGGCACACGGGCGCCGCGAGCGATAAACATAGATTTACCGCCGCGACGCGTCATACCCACATGGGCGCGGGTGCCGAGATCACTGCTCTTTACGTTTTCCGACGGTTGACGAACCGTATTCGTCGCATACTGACGTTCGATGAGATCGTCGGCAGACTGCGTCGACGAATTGTCGTCACCGTTTTCCGATGGAACGCCGTCCGAAGGAGACGCTCGCTTCTGCAAGAATTGAACGCTCCCACTCGGTGTCAACGGTGCCGCGGCCGTTTCTGATGAGCTTTGATTGGATCGTTCGTCATTCAAATCGAATGGGTTCCAGTTTTCAGCCTCAGCCTTGAGGTTAACGAGTTGACCGTCGCCCAACTGTGCGTTCGACGCCCAGTGCAAAACATCCTCAAGCTTCCCCTCCGCGGTGTTGGCCGAGTTGAAGATGTTGCCGAGTACGGTTTGCGCCGCCTGCTCTTGCGTTGGCATCGCAGACGCCGCCCAAGACGTTTCCTCAAAGACGTCGAAGAGCTTCTCCAAGTGTTCTGGACGCATGTAGTTGGCGTTCGGCGTCGTCGTGCACACCTCCGATCCCTTGCCTTCAAGTGGCTCGTCAGCATTCATGTGTTCGAGCCACTTGAAATCCGCTGCCGTGGCCTCGTACATGGACGCCGCCGTGCCCGGGCCGAATCGGTGAAGTTGATGATCCGGCGCTTGCTGACGCAAATACTTGGCCGGTTGTCTGAATCCGCCGGCGTGCAACGCTTCGTAATCCGACACAACGTTGAAGTTCGGAACGTGAATGTTTGCCTTTGGCGCGAAGTAATCGCGCGCGGGCTTCTGTTTCTTGGCATCCTTCTTCTCCCCCTTGCTCGGCGACGATGCGCCTCGCTTTTTCCCCTCTCCTTTTCCGTTTGATTTACCCCCCTTTGACGCTTTCGGCGTCGACGGCTTCGCCACTCGATTCGCCTTCGCGTGTCTCCTATTATCTCTCACCCCACACGCGTTACACAGCGTTTTCGGGCCATCCGGGCCGTTTCGCCACAACGGCGTCGTCTGCGTGTTGCAGTGCGCGCACCGCTTCCCAGCCACTCCCGGCAGACCTTGCGCCGACGTCGCGGCGTCCATCACCTTATCGCGCACGAAAAGTTCACCGAAGTCAGTTTCATCGCACGCGCGACGGATAACGCGACAATTTCGCGCGTGAAAACAAGCGCGCGCGCGCGTCGTCGCGTCCCGCGCGTATTGAGGCTCCAGAAACCCCAACCGTTCGCCGTCGCGCGTTCTCGTCGTCTCGACAACCCGCGGACGCACCTTCGCCATCTCCCGCGCGCTCGTTCCGCGCCAAACACCCCCCCGCACCGAACACTGCGCGCACGAACGCTCGCTAGCGCGCGCGACACATCGCTTCGTCAGTCTCCGCGCGTCGTCATCGCGGCATCGAAACACCGACACGCCACCATCGGCGCGCGCGCGTCGCCCTCCCGCGCGTTTCCGCGTCTCCCGCGCGCGCGAACGACGCGTCTTAATCCCATCCACCATCGCGCGCGCGCGCGCGCCGCACCGCGCGCGGGCGACGACGCCCGCGCGCGCTTCGTTCGCGCCATCGAGCGCCCGCGCGCATCCAGCCCCCGAAACCGCAACGCGACTTCGCGCGAAATCTAGCCCCCAACGCCCGCGCGCGCGCGTTCCCATCGCGCCGCGACGGCCGAGCGACGTCGATAATTTCACTCGATCCCTCGCGCGCGTCGAGCGTCGAGCGCACGCACCGCGTCGTCGAAAAACCGGCGTTCGATTCGCGCGCGCGAACAATCAATCGGTCGCGCGATTGACGGAAATCGCTCGCGTTCGCGCGCGTCGACGGCTTCGTTCGTCGTCTGCGCCGAGGCGGGCGGTCAAGAAGACGCGCGTGCGTCGCGCCCGCGCTTCGCGGGACCTTCGGCTCGACGCTCGCGCCACCGACTGCGGGGGGGCCGGCGGGGCGTGCGGGCAGGACAGAATCACACGCCACCAAAGTTTTGGGCGTGGGATTAGTGACGGTTCGCGAACGGTAAATAAAAAATCTTGCGCGTAATTTTTTATGTGGAATAAGGGCTCGTATTCGAGCTATAAGATTCGCTATGTTTAATGAACGGCGGAGACGACGCCACGTCGATCGCGCGGCGCCGCGCGGCGCCGCGCGAGTCGCGCGACGAAGGTTGGTGGCGCATGTTTAATGAACGATGCTTGGGTATTACGTAGCTAGGGTGACGACGCGGGGTCAGTGAAAGAGACGCACCACATCTCGGCGGTGCCGCCTCGGGTCGCGCGCGTCGCGCCGCGGCGGAGGACGTCGGCGGCGAGGACGCTCGCGCACGCCTCGCGTAGACACTCCGCGCACCAAGGTTCGGGATGGGACACCGCGCTCGAGAGCGCGGCGTGGTTTGCGTCAAATTTTAACGCTGGGACTCGATCGATGTCGCCGAGGGTGAGGAGAACGTCGTCTCGGCGTTCGCCGCGCGCCGCGTCGACGAAGACGGCGGCGCGCGGGCTCGGGACGCTCGCGAGCGGGACGAATCGGCCTCCGGCTTTGCGTATCTTCGCACCGGAGACGAAGTGGTCGAGAGGACACGTTCCTGGAAGGTAGTTCTCGTCGTTCGCGCCCGGATATCGACACTTTGCGCTGAACACGTCGTCATGGCCGCTCCAAACTTTGTCGCACCGACACGGCAGTGGGGGAATCGCGAGCGTGCGGTTGAGGGATACGGCGTACGCGAACGCCTTCACGAGCGCGCGAACGTTCGCGCTCGCGACAATGAGGTGGTCCTCAATCGTCGGTTCCTCGCTCGTCAAGTTTTGAGGCGCGAGTTCAAACGTGAGGAACTTTTCGTCCTCGCCCGCGGCGTCGTGCAGCGCCCACAAGCCAACCTCTTGAAACCTATACCGCTTCGCCTCTCCACCACTACCGTCGAACGTGTACGTCGCGTGCACGGCGTACGGTTTAACGTCATCCCAGACGCCGTCTTTTCGATTCACCCACTGCATGAAGTATCCGTGACCGTTCACGAAGAGTCGAAGCGGCAACGCGCCAATCGCGAACGGCGAACCGGTCGACGGCAACGGCGAACCCGATTGCAGCACTCGCGTCTTCGCCGACGCTCCCGGGGCAACATCTAGTCCCGGCCACGCATTTTCCTCGCGCGCCATCTTGTTAAACACTTGTTGGTGCGTCGTGAGCTTTGAGTACGCCCCGTCCTTTGCCTGTAAATTTCGCGCCCAGTCGCTCAAGAAATCCTTCCCCGCGCGCGTGTTCCTGATGAACATCATCCCAGTGTTGAAGATCCCGCGCATCGCGTATCTCGCTCCTAATTCCCAATCCATCGTCGGGCTTAAATTATCGCTGCTAATCATCACGTCCGCCCCGCGAATCTCCTCGCACCCGTCCACGTCGCCGCTCTCGCACTTGAAGTACGGCGCCGCGTCTCGAAGCCACACGACGTCGACGTCGGATAAAATCACGTCAAACCCGGCGTCGAGCACCGCGCGCAATTCCTTCACCATCAACGCGCAAAACTTCTTCCAACTCTCGCTCGCGTGATCCGCGGCGTCGTTCAAATCGCCGTACTCGGCGCGATACGTCGCCACGCCCAGCGCGCGCGCCGCGTCCAGCGTCTCCGCGTCCAACGCCACGAGCACCGGCCGCACGCGCGCGCGCGACGCCACCGCGCCGCTCCCCTCCCCCCCCTCGCCCGCGCGCGCCCGCATCGCGTGCGTCGCCCAATTCTTCGCCACGTCGAGCACCTTCGCGTCGGCGAACGCGACGACGACGACGTCCTCCCCCTCCCGCGCGCCGACGTCGCGCAGCGTCGCCGCCGCGCCCGCGACCGCGACCTCGACCGCCGGCGTCGTCCTCGCCGCGCGCGCGTCGCCGATCGCGCCCGCGTCGCCGATCGCGTCCGTCGCCGCGTCCGTCGTCCCGCCCGCGCCCGCGCCCGCGCGCGCGCGCGCGCCTCCCGCGCGCGTCCGCGTCGCCGCGACCGCGCACGCCGCGACGACGACGCACGCGAGCGCCCTGCGCGCGCGCCGCGCGCGCGACGCGCCCTCGCGCGCGCCCGCGCGCATCGCGCCGCGCGCGCGCGTCTCGCGCGTCGGCGTCGTCGCGCGTCGCGCGCGCGCGTCCTCGCGTCGCGCGCGTCGCGCGAGACGCGCGCGACGTCCCCGCGGGCTCGCCGCGCGTCGCGCGCCGCGAGACGCGCGCGCGCGACGCCGCGAGACGCGCGCGCGCGACGATGGATTCAAACGCGTCGCGGCTGTCGCGACACATCGCGACGACGATGCGACGCGCGGCGCGCGCGAACGACGACGACGCGACGAAGCGACGAAAGAGTGATCCCGATGACGACGCGCTGCTGCGCGACGCCGAGGACGCGCGCGACGACGACGACGACGGCGCGACGACGGGAGGCGCGCGCGCGACGGGGGACGACGGCGCGGAGGAGTACGCCGACGACGTCGATTACGACGAGGAGGAGGTGTACGCGCGGACGACGAACGGCGAGGGCGAAGGATTGATCGATGTGCGAGCGGCGGATCGCGCGAATTGGGTGCGACGACCGCTGGCGCGGGCGGTGGACGCGACGCGGGACGCGCTGCTGTTTCAACAGTTGGACATCGATTACGCGGTGGAGAAGCCGCACGAGGGACTGGGGGCGCGACGGGCGAAAGGTGACGCCGCGGTGGTGCGGATGTTCGGGGTGACGAAAGAGGGACACAGCGTGTGCGCGCACGTGCACGGGTTCGAGCCGTATTTTTACGCGTCGGTGCCGGAAAATTTCGGCGAGGCGGATTGCGCGGCGTTCAGGCGACGTTTGAACGAGGAGGTGAGCGCGGCGAGGAAGAACGCGCCGGGAGTGCACGTCGTGGACGTGTCGCTCGAGAGGAAGCAGAGTTTGATGCATTATAGCGACGTGAAGGATCGCTTGTTCGCCAAGATCACGATGGGGCTGCCGAATATGGTGAGCGCGGCGCGAGGGATTTTGGAAAAGGGATTCAGCGTGCCGGGGGTTCGGGACGGGGCGTTCACGACGTACCCGACGTTTGAGTCCAACATCGTGTACGCCTTGCGGTTTATGGTGGACTGCGCCGTGGTCGGTGGGAACTGGATCGAGTTTCCGGTGAATTCGTACACGGTTCGTGCGAAGAAGGCGTCGCACTGTCAAATCGAAGTGGACATCATGTACGACAAGCTCATCTCGCACCCGGCGGAGGGTGAGTACTCCAAGCTCGCCCCGTTTCGCATCTTATCCGTGGATATCGAGTGTGCGGGGCGTAAAGGCCACTTTCCCGACGCACAATTGGATCCGGTGATTCAGATCGCGACTCTAGTCACCGAGCAAGGGAGCGATAAACCGATTATTCGAGCCGTGTGGACGCTCGATACGTGCGCTCCGATCGTCGGCGCTGACGTCTTGAGTTTTAAGGATGAGCGGGAACTGCTTCGGAACTGGGGTAATTTTCTTCGCGGGTGCGACCCGGATTTGTTGATCGGCTATAACATCGTCAATTTCGATTTCCCGTACTTGTTGGAGCGCGCCGAGAAGCTCGGCGTCGCCGACTTTCCGTACTGGGGACGCTTGATCGGCACCAAGGTGCGCATGCGCGACACGGTTTTCTCGTCCAAGGCGTACGGTACGCACGAAAGTAAAGAAATATCTTGCGAGGGACGCGTGCAATTCGACATGCTTCGCGCTATTCAGCGCGATTACAAGTTGTCTTCATATTCGCTCAACGCAGTTTCTGCGCATTTTTTGGGCGAGCAAAAAGAAGACGTGCACTACAGCGCTATCTCGGAGCTGCAAAACGGTACGCCCGAGACGAGACGGCGTTTAGCGGTGTACTGTTTGAAGGATGCGTATCTTCCGCAGAGATTGCTGGACAAGTTGATGTACATGTACAACTACATCGAAATGGCTCGCGTCACCGGCGTGCCGCTGAATTACCTGTTGACTCGCGGTCAGTCCATCAAGGTCATGTCGCAGCTTTTGCGCAAGGCGAGGCAGCGAAACATGCTGATTCCTCACCATGTGAAGCAGGGCGGTGGCAACGTTCAAGCGGAGGGTGGTGTCGCGTACGAAGGTGCGACGGTCTTAGACGCCAAGGCTGGTTACTACGAGATGCCCATCGCGACGCTCGATTTCGCTTCGCTGTATCCATCCATCATGATGGCTCACAATCTGTGCTACTCGACTTTAGTGCCAAAGGATAAGGTGGGTAAGCTCAACCCGGATGATTACGGGACATCGCCATCGGGAGATACGTTCGTGAAGGCATCCAAGGTGAAGGGGATTTTGCCAGAAATTTTAGAGGAACTCTTGGGGGCGCGTAAACGCGCCAAGGCTGATCTTAAAAAAGCCACTGATCCGTTGCAAAAAGCGGTCTTAGACGGTCGCCAGCTCGCGCTGAAAGTCTCAGCAAACTCTGTGTACGGTTTCACCGGTGCCATGGTCGGACAGCTGCCTTGCCTCGAAATTTCTTCTTCAACGACGGCGTACGGCCGTACGATGATTGATCACACGAAGAAAATGGTGGAAGAGAAGTATCGAACCGTGAATGGATACACTGGAAATGCCGAGGTCATTTATGGTGATACCGACTCCGTGATGATCAAGTTCAATACGCCGGATTTGGCGGAGTCTATGAAACTCGGTGAAGAAGCCGCGGTGTACGTCTCTGAGACGTTCTTGAAGCCTATCAAACTCGAATTCGAAAAGGTGTACTGGCCATATCTCTTGATTAGCAAGAAGCGCTACGCTGGTTTACTCTGGACGAACACTGAAAATTACGACAAGATGGACACCAAAGGTATCGAGACCGTGCGTCGCGATAACTGTTTGCTCGTGCGACAAGTCATCGAGACGGTTTTGGAGAAGATTTTGAAGCAGCGAGATGTGCAGGGCGCGGTGAAATACGTGCAGAGTACGATCGCAGACTTGCTCATGAATAGATTAGATTTCTCACAGCTCGTGATCACGAAGGGTTTCACAAAAGAAGCAGACTCGTATGGGGTCAAGATGGCACACATAGAGCTCGCGCAGCGCATGCGCCAGCGCGATCCCGCCACCGCGCCGGTAGTCGGCGATCGTATCGCGTACGTCATCATTAAAGCGGCGAAGAACGCAAAGGCGTATGAAAAGTCAGAGGATCCGATTTTTGCTTTGGACAACAACTTACCCATCGATACGAAGCACTATTTGGATCACTACTTGACCAAGCCTCTGCTGCGTATTTTCGAGCCCATCTTGCACAACGCGCAATCCGTACTGTTGCACGGCGAGCACACGCGTCGCATCGCGCAGCCGACGCCGAATGCGAAAGCTGGCGGAATCATGCAGTTTGCCAAGATTCGTTTAAGCTGTATCGGTTGCCGCGCACCGATATCGGATGAGAAAATGTCCAAGTCGCTGTGCAAGAATTGCCTCAACGACGAATCGCAGCACCTGAGAAAAGCGCTCGCCTCCGTGAACAACCTCGAGGGAGACTTCAACCGGCTTTGGACGCAGTGTCAGCGGTGCCAAGGCTCACTTCACCAGGACGTCCTCTGCACATCGCGGGATTGTCCCATTTTCTACCGTCGCAAAAAAGTCCAAAAAGATTTAACCGAAGCCACGGCGCAGCTGCGACGTTTCGATTGGTGAGCGCGACGAAGATTCCCGACGCGATAGTCGAGTCGATTCCCGACGCGATAGCCAAGTCTGCATTGAAAACCACTCACCGCGCGCACAGCAACGAACGAACCGCGACGTAGGTCTCGACGAGCGAATCGCCGCGCGCTCGCCGCTTTTCGCGTCGCCGCCTCGCTCCAATCCAAAATCCAATTCGCCCGCACACCCCCCCGCGTCGCCGCGATGTCCGCGCCGCGCTCGCCCGACGCGCCGATGATCGACGACCGTTACGTCTTGCTCGCCAAGGTCGGTCGCGGCGCCACGGGCGAGGTGTACAAGGCGCGCGACGTCCGCACCGACGCAACCGTCGCGGTGAAACTCGTCGACCTGGAAGACGCCGAGGACGACGTCGCGGACATCCAGCGCGAGATATCCACGCTCGCGCAGTGCGCGAGCCCGTACGTGACGAAATATCTCGCGAGCGCGCTGGTGCGAGGGACGAGCAAGCTGGCGATCGTGATGGAGTACATGGCGGGAGGGAGCGCGCGACACCTCGCGGACGAGGCGGCGAAAGGAGAGGGCGAGACGACGGCGATCGAGGACGAAGCGAAGGTTGGATTGGAAGAGGGAGAGATATCGTACATCACCAGGGACGTGCTGCGGGCGTTGGAGTACTTGCACGAGGAGGGGAAGATTCATCGAGACGTGAAGGCGGCGAACGTGTTGCTGACGGAGGGCGGCGAGGCGCGATTGGCGGATTTCGGTGTGAGCGGACAGATGACGCACACGTTAGGAGCGCGGAGGAAAACGTTCACGGGGACGCCGTTTTGGATGGCGCCCGAGGTGATTCAAGGTGGGGAAGGGTACGATGAGAAGGCGGATATTTGGAGCTTGGGCATTACGTGTTACGAGTTGGCGTTGGGCGCCGCGCCGCACGCGGATTTACATCCGATGCGCGTGTTGTTCGTGATCCCTAAAAATGACGCTCCTCGACTGCCAGATGATGGGAGATTTAGCGCAGATTTTCAAGACTTCGTGGCTAAGTGCTTACAAAAAGATGCGAAAGCGAGGCCGAGTGCGAGAGAGTTGTTGAACCATCCATTCGCGAAACAATTCGATGGCGCGGCTGTGGACACGTTGAAGGCTCGAGTTGAAAAACATATTTCTTTGACGGAAGGAGATGCGTCGCAAGCCAGCGGCGCGGAGACCGCGTTAGCACAAAAGCAGACGAGTAAAGCTGCGCCGACTTGGGACTTCGGCGAAGATTCGCTCGGGAGGAAGTTTTCGAAGCAGCAACTGGAACAGCAACAGGCGCAAACGCAAGATGTTGAAATCGCTTCCGATCACGGCGGAAGTTCGATTTATCAATCCATGGGCGGGACGATTCGCATGGCGAGTCGCCCTTCGATGGAGGGTACGGACGACGATGCGGATGCTAGCTCCATGGGAACCGCCACGGTTGGCACGGAGAGCTCTCGAGGCGCTCAAACGCGTTACAAGCTCGACGATATCCTCGACAGTGGCACGGTGTACACACCTCTGATGCAGAGTCTGATCGCGCCGGCGTTCGAGCGGGTACAAACGAGCAACGACGCTGGTGCTGCCGCAGCTCTGGCCGCCGCCGAAGCTTTGGACAAGCTTGAAATCGTCTCGCCAGGCTCGCTCGCGTCCTTCGTACAAGCCGTCATGTACGAGCTGTCGACGAGTCAGGACGAGTCGATGCGAGGTTTGAAGTCGCGCGCGTCTAAGTTGTTCGGTGGTACGAGCGAAGATTCAGTTGCGGTCTCTAACGGCGGTCGATCCGTCGTGGCCAATTACCTGCTGCAGCGTTGGCAAGCAGACGTGCGCAAACAAGCGCAGAAATAGCCCATTCTAGTACAAGTAGTACATCATACTGTTGCAACGCTACTTCTAACGCTATAGCTAAGTTCGTCGAAACTTTTGATACATTTCCAACAGTTCGCGGTGCGGCGGAGGGCTCGGACGCACGCGCGTCATCGCCGTGGCGACGTGACGGGCAAAGACTCTGTCGGCGTCGATGCTCTCCTCCAGCGCCGCCAGCGCAGCCTCTCGGGATATCGCGGACAGGTCTGCACCCGTATAACCATGAGTCGACATCGCGGCCAAGCTCAAATCGACGTCATCCGCAAGCGGCGTATTCTTAAATTGCACTCGCAGAATAGCCATTCGATCTTCGGACGACTGCGGCGGCGGCACGTAGAGCAGGCGATCGAATCGGCCGGGGCGCAACAGTGCGCCGTCGACTAAGTCGGGACGGTTAGTCGCCGCGACAACAGTCACGTTCGTCGTCGGGGATAAGCCATCCATCTCTCCAAGGAGCTGCGTGATGACGCGGTCCTGCACGGAGGGCGCGCCGCCTTGTTCGCCACCGCCGCGTGTGCCGGCCAATCCGTCTACCTCATCTATGAATATCACTGAAGGAGCGGATGTCCTGGCGCGGGAAAACACCGCGCGCACGGCTTTTTCAGAGTCTCCTACCCATTTTGAAAACAGCTCAGATCCCTTAATGGAGATGAAATTGCGTCCCGACGCGCTCGCCACCGCTCGCGCCAGCATTGTCTTGCTACACCCGGGAGGGCCGTATAGCAGAATACCTTTAGGCGGCGAAGCTCCGACGCGCTTCATTGCGTCTGGATGCTTCTCCGCCCACTCAACGGCTTCTTTCAAGCGATCCTTTACTTCGTCAAGACCTCCGACGTCGTCCCAAGCGACGTTTGGAACTTCGATGGCTACTTCGCGCAACGCGCTCGGCCGGACTTTCACGCGCGCGTGCTCGAAATCGTCCATAATCACTCGCTCGTCACGAGATGATATGTCGATGTCGCCAATCGCACGTGCGACGCCGTCGACATCATCGCTGACGCCGGATGACCGCTTGGACGTTTTTTCGATCACGCGAGTCAGCGCGCGCATCGCCGCGTTTTGGCACAGCGACGCGATGTCGGCGCCGACGAACCCGTGCGCTCGTCGCGCGAGATCCACGATGTATTCCTCAGTCAAATCGTGATTTAAACCACGAAGATGCGTTTGAAGAATTTCTAATCGATCGCTGGGCGTGGGCACGCCCACTTCGAGCTCGCGATCGAATCTTCCAGGGCGCCGAAGAGAGCGTTCGATTGCGTCCGGTCTATTCGTCGTCGCGATGACGACGACGCGATCGAGCTCGGGAACGTTCGATGATGTACCGTCAAATATGGCGAGCATCGTGGCGACGATTCGCGACGACATCATATCGTCTCCCCCCGAGGACTGATTGCGCGCGGGAGCGATGGCGTCGAGTTCGTCGAGCAGCACCACGCTCGGGGCTGCTTTCACCGCGGCGAGAAAGACGCCGCGAAGCGCCTCTTCGCTCTCTCCCATGTGCGCGCTCACGAGCTCTGGACCGTTCACGACGAACAATTTTGCGTTCGATGCTTGCGCGGCGGCGCGCGCGAGACGCGTTTTCCCCGAACCCGGCGGTCCGTAAAGTAACACTCCCCGAGGCGGCTTCACTCCGCATCGCGTGAACACCTCTGGGCTTTCGAGTGGCAGCGTCACGAGCTCGCGCAGCGCCGCTTCGTGGTCAGCCACGCCACCGAGACTATCGAACGAGACATCTTGCGACATCGCCACTCGAGACGCGCGCTTCACCGCGGACGCGACAACGTCGTCGTCGTCGTCATCTGACTCGCTCGCTCCGTCGCTCGACGACGCGTCGTCGCCGCCTTCCTCGCGCGGGTACAAAACGATGCGCGTCCTCGCCGAAATCTCCACGCCCCTGTCACCGACATCGGGCTCGAGCCGAATCACTTTGAACATCGCGCTCGTCCCGAGCAATGGCAAGCGCACGAGATTCCCGACCAACAGTCCGCGGCCGTCCAGCGCGCGTCTGGCGAGCGCTTCCAAAATACCGCGCTGCCGCGCCGCCGTTCGCCCACCGCCTCCCGCGCGTAGTCCACGCTCGAGCCACACCGCGGCCTCTCCGCCGACGTCCAACTCGAGCGCCCAAAGCTTCAAATGGGCCACGATTTCACCCTCCGCCTCGAACGCGTCAATCGGTCCAGCCGCGTCCCGTCGCGTCTGCGCGCTCAAAATCGTCCCGCCCGACGGGCACCCCATCGATAACCAAACCTTCCGCGAAAGCGACACGCCGTCGTCCCCTAAACCCGCGGTCGGCCACGCGCGCGCCAACACCACGCGCGCGCCGCACGTCTCGTCTTCGTCGTCTTCATCGCGATCCGCGTCGACGTCCAAGTTTAACGCGCGCCGCGCCGCCGCCGCGTGCGTCGTCGCGCGCGTCGCCCTCTCATCACCATTCTCCACCATTTCCACCCGCGTCGCCGCCCGCGCGTCGCCCGCGTCGCTGGTTTTCGTTTTCCCTCTCCCTCGCTTCGGCGTCGCGAGCGTCGCGCCGTCGTTTCCGTCTCCTCGCCGCGCGTAGCTTCGCAACTCGACCCACGCGCCCGCGCGAGCGCCGACCGCCCGCGCGAGCTTCGCCGACATCACGCAGTGCGCGTGCGCGCCCGCGCCCTGCGCCACGGGCTCGCGCGCGTCGACGCGCATCGCGCGAACGCCGTCGGGGAGGTAGACGACGCCATCGTCGCTCGTCAAAGACGCCGACGCGACCGCCGCCGGGACGCATTCGTCGGGAGAATCGTCGCGGTGTCGCCCGCGCGCGCGACGCGCGGGCGAACGCGCGCGTCTGGACGCGCGCGACGCCATCGCGCACGTCGTGCGCGCGCGCGCGCGGTCGTTCGCGGGCGCGCGCGGCGGTGTGCAGCTCGAAATCGATGGACGATTGAGATACAAAAAGAAAAGCGTCGTTACAACAAAATGCGCGTACGCGCGGCGCTTAAAGGCGCGACGATCGACGATGACGACGATCTATCACGCTCGTAAAGTTTGATCAAAGTGCCAGGCCGCCATGCCGTCGCCCGGCGGACCCATGCGCAGGAGCGTGGCGACCATCTCGCTCACCTCGCGAACGCTCTCCACCTGCGGCGCGAGCATCTCGCCCTCGAGAAAATCGCACATGTGCGCGTCCCCGGCGTCGTCCGCCACGCGATGCAGCTCGCACAGCTTATCGTTGTTTAACTTTTCCAAGCTCAGGCTCAGTTCGAGCGCGTACAGCGCGCATCCCTTCTCCGGATGATCGTACTCGCTCTGCGGCGGCAACAGTTGCTGCAGCTCGACGCGCCCGCCGCGCAGATTCATGTATTCCATCAACTGTTCCGCGTGCTCGCGCTCCTCCAGCGCCTCGCGCTTGAAGTGTTCCGCGAATCCCTTCAGCGCGACGTTATCTCTCGAGAAATACGCCCACATCGCGTGATAGATGTACGACACGTTGTACTCGACGTTGATTTGCGCGTTGAGCGCGAGCTCGCACTCGTTGGCGAATCCGCTCCTCGCGAACGAGTACTCCACCGATTGCGTCTTCACCGGGTGCGTCGTCTGCGCCTCGACGATCGCTCGACTCTGCGTCGTTTCGTTCGCCGCGTCCGCGTCGGTCGCGTTCGCGCGCGCGCGCGCGCGTTCGATCGGTCGACGTCGATCGCGATTCGAATTCGATCGCCGCGCGGCGTTCGATCGTCGCGCCATCGTCGCGCGCGTCGCCGTCTCGGCGCGCATCGCGCGGGCGAATCGAGCGGTCGTCGTCGTCGTCGTCGTCGCGGTCGTCGTCGCGGTCGTCGTCGCGCCGCGCGTCGCGGTCGGCGTCGCGAAGTGCGAATTCGACGTCACGCACATCGCGACGACGCGCGACGACCGCGCCGGCGCCGCGATCGAGCGCGGCGAAACATTTACCGTTCGTGGAGACGGCGCGCGCGATGGAGACGGCTCGAGACGCGCGCGACGCGAAGCCGCGTGCGGTGCGACGCGCGTACGCGGTGGCGCACGGGTGGGAGCACGCGAGCGCGCTGCGCGAGACGCAGCGCGCGGCGATCGGAGAGCTCGGGACGCGCGCGCGCGACGGTCGCGGCGCGCGCTCGGGAAGCGGGACGCGCGGGACGGGACGGAGACGGCGACGCGCGAGGGAGGGGAAGGGGAGGCGGGAGACGACGACGACGACGACGACGACGACGACGCGACGACGAGCGGGAAGGGGCGCGAAGACGCGATGAAAGGGCTGACGACGGCGCACGCGTTTTACGCGTGGTACGCGGACGTGGAGGAGACGATGGACGAGGCGCGGAGGCGAGCGAGACGACGGGAGGCGGACGCGCTGCGCGCGGAGATTGAGAGGCGAGACGACGCGTTACGAAAATTGGAGGAGGTGGAGACGGGGGTTAAAACGCTCGTCGACGCGCAGGCGGCGCTGAAGCTGAGGGCGAGGCGGACGCAGGAGGAAAGCGAGCGGTTGATCGCGGAGAAGGATCGTCTGCTTGAGTTCGCGGACGCGCTGCGGGGAAAGCTGGATTATTTCGACCAGTTGGAAAAGGTGGCGGAGCAGTTTCAGGCTGGGGTTATCATCTCGGGCGCGAGCGATGCGAGTGGGGCGAGCTTGGCGCCGCGCGAGCAGGTGATGCCGATGCTGAAGCGTCTGGACGATTGCCTGGATTTTGTGGCGTCGCATCCGCAATACGCCGACGGCGGAAGTTACGGGACCAAGTTTCGACAGTTGCAAAATCGAGCGATGAGCACAGTGCGCGAATATTACGTCTCAGCCTTGCGCAAGGCGACGAAACACGTGCAAGATGTAGCGAAGGGTAAGACTGGTGTGAGCGGCGGCGAGGATGAGTACGACGAGCTCGTGGTCGAGGAGGGGAGTGCGACGACTTTGTTGTACGTTCGCTTTCGCGCCGCCGCGGCGGAACTGCGCGATCTCACCGAGGAGCTCGAAAAGCGAGGGCATCACGAAGAGTACGCCGCGCTTCTCTCGGACTGCCACGTGTTATACTGCGAGCAGCGTGCTCTTCTCCTCGCCGGGTCGGTTCGGACGAAGATGCGCGCCATAGCGACAGCCGAGCGTGGAGCGGATGTCATAGCTCTCGCGAGAATCGGCACTGCCTATCTCGTCGAAGTTTGTCAGGCAGAGTTCGCTCTGTTCAAACACTTTTTCCCGCAAACCGATCCCACGGGGGCCTTGTCCGCGCTCATGATTCCGCTCGGAACGTACTTGAGCGACATTTTGCGGCCAAAGTACATTTCAATCACCGAGTTGGCTTTATTGGCTGAGCTCGTCGAGGCGCTCAAGGGCGAGATCATCGAGGACGTAACCTCGAAGATTGACAATGCGCTAGCCTTGGAGCCGGCGATGCGAAGAATCCTGTCAGATGTTCAAGAGAGACTGATCTTCCGCGCGCAGACTTACGTGAAGGATCAGGTGGGCAACTATCGAGCCACCGCGGCTGATTTGGACTTTCCCGCCAAACTCGTGCGCGCACTGCAAGCGAAGTCGTCTGGCGGCGACTCGGAGGACGACATTAAAAATTGGTACCCTCCACTCGAGCGCACACTGACGTGCTTATCTAAACTATATCGCTGCGTGGAGATCAAAACATTCGCGGGATTGGCGCAAGAGGCGGTGTCGCTGTGCGCGGACAATATCGCCGCCGCTGCGCGCGCAGTGGCGTCGAAAGCGACTCCGGTAGACGGTCAGCTCTTCCTCATCAAGCACTTGATCATCTTGCGCGAACAAATCGCGCCATTCAACGCCGAGTTTGCGGTTTCCATCAAGGATTTGGACTTTACCCATATGCGCGGGCAAATGCGCCGAATGCTCGGCGGAGAGATGTCCTTCTTTTCGCTGACGCAAGACAACGCATTCTACCAGCTCGCTTCTGAAGGTCGACCGCGCGTCGTCGAGAGCAAAATCGACTCCAAGAGAGAGCTCGAGAAGCAACTTCAAGCCGCGTGTGAAGCGTACATCATGAGTATCACGAAACTCATCGTCGATCCAATGCTCAGTTTCATCACCAAGGTGACCGCGTTTCGCGTGTCGACGACGTCGCAGGGGAAATCCATCAAAGACGCAGCCTTTGCTTCGGAAGAAAAACTCGCAGCCATCGCGAAACAAGTCAAAACCTCGCTCGCAGACGAGCTCCCGAAGGCCGTCTACACCATGAAGTTGTACTTGCACGCGGAAAATACCCGCGAGGCGTTGCTCAAGCCCATCAAGAGCAACGTCGCCGAAGCCTTCGCGCAAATCGCCGCCATCATCGACGCCGACTTTCCTCCCGGCACCGCCGCGCGCGTCGGCCTTCTCGACCCCGCGCAGCTCGCCGCCGCGATTGAGGACGCGAGTTAGCGTCGCGACGCGCGCGCCAGATTAGAATCGCTCCGTGTAACGCCCCACATTGCGCCGATCGCTCGATGCCCTCGGACGACGACGACGACGTCCCGGAGCAGACCGCCGGAAATCGACGCCTGCTCGCGTCGGAGCAGGACGCGCGGCGTCGTAAGCGCGAGCGCCCGCGCGCGGTGTCGGTTTGGAAACTTTGCGGAATCAATGCGTTTTTCCTCGCCTACGGCGCGTGGATATCCTCGTTCGCCATCGTGACGCTGCCGTACGAGTCGACGAGGTTTTTCCCGGACGCCGACGCGGTGGCGCTGGGAGGGTTCATGTTCATCGCCGGCGCGAGTCAGATGTCGGGGCCGTGGGCGGGATACGTGAGCGATCGCACGCGGAGCGCGTACGGTAGACGGCGCCCGGTGCTCGTCAAAGGCGCCGTCGTCGCGGCGCCGTCGTTGGTGATGTTACTCGTGGCGCGAACGTACTACGGCTCGCTGGGGGGGTGGGCGCCGACGCTGTATTACGTCGCGTTCACGGCGACGATGCTGGCGCTGAACGTGATGTACACGGCGGCGAGCGGCATCGTGCCGGATATGATTCCGGACGATCAGACGGGACAGTCGAATGGGGTGCTGGCGGCGATGAGTGCGGCGGGGGCGTGCATGGGATTCGTGTACACGATGGTGTATCCAGACGTGGGGAGCTTGTATTGGTTTTATCTCGCGCTGTTGGCGACGTGCGTGCCGATTACGTGTTATTGCGCCACGGAAGAGTCTTCGCTCGGTGGTGTAGCATCGTCAGATGACGTAGAGAGCAGTGCGAGGGAAGGTTCGACTTCTGCGACGGTCGACTCGGCGTTTTCGTGGCGCGAGCTGGCGTCGATGTACACGATTTCGCCTTTTGTTCCGGAACAAAAATCATTCTTTTGGCTCTTCGTTTGCCGCACGTTGTACTATACCGGCATCAGCGCTCAAGTGTTTTTGCTGTACTTGCTCAGAGATACCGCCGTGAAAGAAGATGGAAGTGGGCTCGAGGGACACGAGCCACAGCAAACGGTTGCACGCTTGTCCTTCATCGGCCAAGTCGGCGGCATGATCGCCGCCTATCCCGCTGGTTTGCTGAGCGACGTCTTCGGTCGAAAGCCATTGATCGTCATCGCGTGCGCGGGCATTATATCTGTGTACATCATGTTTATGTACATCCACCGATTGACGTCGATCATGTACATTGGCGTGTATTACGGCGCGTTGAACGGCATGTTCCTCTCGGTCGATTACGCGCTCGCCATCGACTGTTTACCGAGCCGAGAAAACGCCGCGCGATGGCTCGCGGTTTGGGGCGTCGCCAGTTTCATCGGCACCTCCATCGGTCCGACTGTGTTCGCCTTGATTCTTCACTTTTCTCCGCAGCGCGCCGACGGACGAGCGTACGGTTCGTCTCAAGAAGGGTACGACGTCATGCTCGTCGTCGGCGCCGTGTGGATGGCCCTCTGCGCCTCGTTCCTGTGCTTGGTCGACTCGAAGAAGCCCCGCGCGCGCGAACTGTAGAACTGTAAGCCACGCCTAGATCGAGTCAGCTCTCGTCGCGCCCTGCGCACCGCGCCGCGTCGACGTCGCGCGTCCAATCGAATCGGAACATCGCGCCGTTCCTTTTTTCGGAAATGAAAAGGGAGACGAAGAGTCGCCGAAACGCTCGCGCGCGCGCGGGGTGCGCGGCCGCACGTCGACGCGCGCGGCGTCGCGAGCGCGCGGGATGGGATGCCTGAAAGGTTGCATGTTCTCGCGCGACGTGCTCACCGCCGCGTCGTGGGACGCCTTCGCCAAGGACGCCCTCGACGTCGATTTGGATTCCAAACCGACGCTCGACGATGGCGCGCGCGCGGGGACGAAACGCGCGCGCGCGCGCAAGCGCCTCGCCGTCGGAGAGGCGCTCGGGGATGAAAACGAATCGAAACAGACGAATCTCGACGCGCGAGAGGCGGCAAACGAGCGAACGGAGGGGTCGCTGCGGGCGATGGAATCAGCGATGGATGGGAATTTGCTCTTCGTCGAGCTGGACGCGCGAGCGCGACGACGGGTGATGGACGCCATGACGCCCTCGTACGTCGACGAGGGCGAGATCGTGATCGCGCAGGGCGATACGAATTGCGATCGGTTCTACGTGATCGAAATCGGGGAGGTGCGGGTGATGAAGAATGAAAATTCGAAGCGGTCGAGCTTGTCGAACGATAGCGCGAACGAAGAGGGATCGCCGCGCGCTGCGCGGCTGGCGACGTCAAAGCGTTCGTTTGAAGGGTGTGCGTACCATCCCGAGACCGCCAAGCAAGTGGCAACGCTTGGCCCGGGTCGGGGATTCGGCGAGCTCGCGCTGCTGTACGCCTGCCCGCGATCGGCGACGGTCGTGGCGGCGACGCCGTTGAAACTGTGGACGCTGCACGCGAGCGCGTTCAAGGCGATAAAGCGTTCCATCGCGACGAAGGATGCATCTTGTATGCTCGAACTTCTGGAGAGCGTGGAGCTATTCAACGCTCTGTCAGAGCAACAGCTGATTGCGATATCTACCGCGGCGAGAAGAGAGGTGTACGAGACGAATGACGTTGTATTCAATCAAGGCGATCCCGGAAATTGCTTCTACATCGTGGAACGCGGCGAGGTGAGCGTTCGAGTCCATGGTGGCGAAGTCGCGAAACTCTCGCGTGGCGATTTCTTCGGTGAGCGCGCACTGATAAATAATGAACCTCGTGCGGCGACGATCGTCGCCGCAACCGACATTTCGTGTTTGGTGCTTAATCGCCAAACTTTTGTCTCCATGCTCGGTTCCATTGAAGAGGCGCGATGTTTTGCCGGTTTGGCCGAATGCCCGATTCTCGCCGCTTTGAGCGACGCACAGTTGACGGATATCTCAAGTTTGATGAAAATGCAAACGTTCGTCAAAGATGAAGTCGTGTTTCAACAGAACTCTCTCGGAGATGCTTTTTACGTCATCATCGACGGGGAATTCGTGGTTACGAAATCATCCGTTGACGAACCGTTGGCCAAACTCACTCGAGGTCAGTACTTCGGCGAACTCGCACTGCTGCGTAAAGATAAGCGTGCAGGCACAGTCACATGCGTGAGCCAACACGCGAAGGTCGCGTGCATGACGAAGACGGCGTTCGAGAAGAAATTGGGCAACTTGGAAGTCTTGCGCAAGGCTTGGCGACTCGAGACGTTGAGAAAGGTGCCGATTCTCTCAAAGCTCTCTCCTGACGAAGCTCGAGCGTTATCGGACGAACTCACCGATGTGTCTTTTCGAGAGAATGAAACGATCGTTCGTCAAGGCGACAAAGGTGACGCCATGTTTATTTTGGAATCTGGCGAAGTTGAAGTCGTGGACGAAAAGACGCTCGACGCCGAAGGAGCGCCGAAACTGTTATGCAAGCTCGGTCCGAGCTCCTACTTTGGCGAGCTTGGACTACTAAATTCTGAAACTAGAGCCGCTACCGTACGTGTTCCGCATCGAGCGACTGTTTTGATCATCACCCGTCGCACCTTCGAGCAACATCTCGGCAACTTGAAGGACATCCTGAAGAGAAACGCCGAGGAAATGTACGCCAAGAGCGGTAGCGGCTCGTACAAGAAACCGGTGACAGCTGAGCTCGAGGAGCTCCAAACCATCGGTTTCTTAGGCGTTGGATCGTTCGGTCGAGTGACGCTTGTGGCTCACGATGGAGAGACGTACGCGCTGAAGGAAATTGGCAAAGCACAAGTTGTCGCTCGCGGGTTGGTCGAGCACGTGTGGCGCGAAAAGCAAACCATGGCGCAATGTGACTCACCGTTCTTGGTAAACCTTCGGCGTACCTACGTCAGCGAAAGATCGATTTACATGCTCATGGACAAAGTTCTTGGTGGAGAGCTTTTTACGTACTTGCAAACTCGAAACTCGCCGCTGCCCGAGGCGCACGCCAAATTTTATGCGGCGTGCGTGGTGCTGGCATTCGAGTATCTGCACGACCGGCAGATCACTTACCGCGATTTAAAGCCAGAGAACCTTCTGATTTGTACAAATGGTTATCTCAAAGTCACGGACTTTTCGTTCGCGAAGAAACTTCCGAAGGGCGCGAAAACTTTTACGCTGTGCGGCACGCCACAATACTTGGCGCCCGAGCAAGTACAACAAGTCGGCCACAATCGCGCCGTCGATTGGTGGGCGGTTGGCGTTTTGGTGTACGAACTCGTCAACGGCGTCCCACCTTTCAATCAAGACGACCACTACCAAATGTACAAGGCGATCAACGAGGTCAAATTCCACTTTTCGCCTCGCAACGGCCCCAAATTCCGCGCCGTCGTCTCCGGCCTCCTTCGCCGCATGCCCGCGAGTCGACTCGGCATGGGCAAAACCGGCGCACGCGAAATCAAGCAGCACGAGTGGTTTGCAGACATAAACTGGAGCGCTCTCGCGCAGCAACGCGCGCGCGCGCCGTACGTGCCGCTCGTCGAAGACGTTCGCGATTTAAGGCACTTTGTGGACACCGGCGACGACGTCCCGGGACTCTCCGCGAAGTGGGGCACCTACGCCTCCATCGGGCGATTTACCGACTTTTAAACCCCCCTTAAATAATTTGTGTAATAATTTACGAGCGCGTGCGACTGCGCCGTCGCGTCCGTCGAAGAAATTCCGCTCGCCGCCGCGCTCGATATCCAGTACTGGCAGCGCTGTTCAAACGCGTTGCCCGTCCGCGCGTGCCGCACACACGCGCGCGACGCACGACATGCTCGTCGCGCGCGCGCGCGCGACGACGCGCGCATCGCCGCGCGCATCGCGCGCGCGCGCGTCTTCCGCACCTCGCGTCGCCCGTCGCGTGGCCGCGCGCGCGACAAAGTTGACGATGGGTCCGGTGGGACAACCTGTCCCGAATGGATACGGCGATTATTACCCCACCCCGCGCGACGATCGCCGCGCGGGCGTGATCATGCACCCCACGAGTCTGCCCGGAGCGTACGGGATCGGCGACGCGGGCCCGGAGGCGCGCGCGTTCGTGGATTGGATGGCGAAAGGAAAGATGAGTATCTGGCAGGTGCTGCCGCTCGTGCCGCCGGGACGTCCGATACCGGGCGTGCGGGAAGACTATTGGTCGCCCTACAGCGGACGCGACGCGCACTGTGGAAATACGCTCGTGATATCGCTGGATGATTTGGTCGCGGACGGGCTGCTCGAGACGAAAGATTTGCCGAAGGCGTACGGCGGAAGCGAAAACGTGGATTTCGGACGCGTCGCGGCGACGAATGAGCCGCTGATTGCAAAGGCGGCGGAAAAGTTGCTCGCGATGGCGAGTGGTAGTGGACTAAAGGGGGAGTATGATGCGTTCTGCGCGCGCGCGGATGTGAAGGCGTGGTTAGATCCCGCCGCGACGTTCGACGCCATCGATTCGACGCCGGAACTCTTGGGTAAATATTGGTGGGATTGGCCCGCGGAATATCGCGATCGCGATCCAGGCGCGCTCGCGGCGATCGAAAGCGAAAAAGCGAGTTCGATTGAACTCTTCAAGGCGACGCAATTTCTGTTCCATGTGCAGTGGATGCGTTTGAAAAAGTACGCCAACGATAGAGGCGTTTCTCTGGTGGGCGACATGCCTATCTACGTCGGCGGTCACAGCGCCGACGTGTGGGCGAATCAAAACTTATTCTTGCTCGGTGACGATAAACGCCCGTCGGCGTTGGCGGGTGTACCACCCGACGCGTTCTCCGAGGACGGTCAGTTGTGGGGTAACCCGTTGTTTGATTGGGGCGAGCACGCGCGAACGGATTACGCGTGGTGGGCTCAGCGATTGAAGCGCACGCTCGAACTTCACGACGAGGTGCGCATCGATCACTTCCGCGCCTTTGCGGCGTACTGGGAAGTCGAAGCCGGCGCGCCGACGGCGAAGAGCGGTCGATGGATGGTCGGTCCGGGGGTGGATATGTTCAACAAGCTCAAGCCGGCGCTCGGCGACGCGAAAATCGTCGCGGAAGATCTCGGGGTCATCACCGCCGACGTCGTCGATTTGCGTCAAGAGTGCGGTTTCCCGGGTATGGTTGTCCTTCAGTTCGCGTGGGGTGGTAACGGGCGCAACCCGCACTTGCTGCACAACCACTACGAAAATTCATTTTGCTACCCGGGCACGCACGACAACGAAACGTCGCAAGGCTGGTACGCGCAACAGGACGAGGACACCAAGCGCCGCTTGGAGGCGTACGCCGGCATCGCCTACGGCGACGGCGCGTGGGGCATGATCAAGGCTGGGATGTCCAGCGTGAGCAAGGCGTGCGTATTCACCATGCAAGACGTCCTCGCCCTCGGCAACGAGGCGCGCATGAACACCCCCGGCGTCGCCGACGGCAACTGGTCCTGGCGCATCGGTGAACCGGGCGTTTTCGCCACCCTCGACGCCGAGGCGCACAAGCTCGCGAGTTTAGCCACCGTCTACGATCGCGTCGCCGACCCGGACGCGCAGTCCATGCGCGAATCCTGTCAATCCGTCGCCGGCGGCGGTCGAGGCGGCTTATTCGGTTTAGGCTTCTGGATCTTCTAGCCGCGCGTTCGCGACGATCACCGACGTCCCGTCCGATCCGCGCGCGCGCGATCGACGCCCGCGCACCACCCTCTCACTTCCCATCGCGTTCTTCGCTACGTCCGTGCGGATTGAATTACAAAAAAAACGCTACGAGCCTTCGCGCGTCGTCTCGCGCGTCCCGCTCGCGTCCCTTAGGGGTATCCTCGCCGTCCCGTCTCTCGTCGTCTCTTCGCTCTTCGCTCACGTCTCCTCGAGTTCGCTCTCGTCCAGGTGCGCGATGAAATCTTTCCCGCCGTTCGGGTTCGGGATCGCCACCTTGACCGCGAGCGTCGCGCTCGTCGTCGCGCCCTCGTGCGCGTCCGCGCGCGAATCGACGACGCCCGTCATGCCGATGAGATCCGTCGCCGCGCCCTTTGATTTCGGGACGTGGTACACGACGACGGATGATTTCACGCGAACCTTCGCGCCGACGCCGAGCGCGGCGCGGGCGACGACGGCGGCGCGGGCGGGAGGGCGCGCGACGGCGCGCGCGAGGGGGGCGCGCGAGGACGACGCGAACATCGCGGCGAGAGGCGCGAAGTGCGGACGAAGGGGCGAAGTCGAAAGCTACGATGCGACGGGGTGCGTGTTGAAAAGAATCGATTCGATGAGGCGATCGGTGGGGCGACGGGACGGTCACGCGTCGGCGTCGTCGCGGTCGGCGCGGTCGGTGTGGTCGCGAAGCGACATCGCGAGCGCGGCGCGAAGCTCGGCGTCGTCGTCGTCCTCGGCGGTCGCCGTCGCGGCGTCGGCGATTTCGGCGCTCGGACGCTGACCCATGCTCAGCGCGAGGGCTTGTTGGAGTAAAGCGTCGTCGTCGAGCATCATGGGATCGGCGGTGGCGTCGACGGGGGAGGTGTCGGCGCTGCCGGCGCCCTCGCTCGCGGCGACGCCCTCCTCGGCGGCGGCGGGCGCGGACGCGCCGGCGGCGGCGGCGGCTTCCTGACGCGCGCGCTCTTCTTCGAGCGAAATTCGCAGCGCCATCATCAACGCTGGATCGTCTCCCATGTCTCCCATGTCTCCCATGCCCTCGAGGCCCTGCATCGCCGCCTGCGACTGCGCCGCCGCCGCCGCCGCCGCGAATCCGCTCCCCGACGCCGCTCCGTCTTGATTGAAAATCGCCGTCCCGCACAAGACATCGCTCAGATTCGCCCCCGGCTCGACGACGACCAGATTCGAGTTATTATTCTTATTCACGCTCGTCACGAACGCGTCCAACTTCTCTCGATTCGCCTCGACGTCGCCGAACGACACCACGTCCACCGCCACGTTGCACTTGCGCAATTTTTTCCCCACCGCTCGCAGCGCCTCGATCTCATCCCTCAGCGGGCTTCCGACGAACAGCACGATCCGCATTCGCTGGTGTTTATTCTGTCTGTGTTTCAGCGCCAAGTGCGCCACCTGGACGCCGACGCAGACGTTGATCTCGCCCTCGATCTTCACCCCGTGCACCGAGTTGAGCACCGCGCCCAGGTCCTGCGTCGGCGTCGTGAGCACGCGCGGCGTCTTTCCCGCCAGCGACAGCACGCCGACCGCGTTCTCGGGGTTGCTCTGCGTCTTCGCCCCGGCGAGCAGGTTCAATGCGTCCGCCTCGGCCTGCGATCGCGCGGCGCGCGTCAGTCGTCGCGTCGCGCGCGTCGTCGGTCGTCGGTCGTCGCCGCGGTCGTTGGGCGATCTGCGCGCGAGAAAAACGTCGCGCGCGGCGCGGCGCGCGCACCTGAAGACGCGAGGGGGCGTAGTCGGAGTTGCGAACGTGTTCGCTGTTATCGAGACACAGGATCGTGGCCTCGAGGACCATGACGCGCGCGCGGGGGGGGGTGTGACGCGATCGAGCGCGGAGGCGCGGCGACGCCGAGGCGAAGCGGCGAAGCGGCGCGCGGATTACAAAAGCTCGAGACGCGAGCGTGGGGCGCGCGAAGCGCTGGGTGACTAGACGACGCCGACGAAATCTTCGCCCTCCCAATCGTCGTATATGGAGCGGCGCGCGAGGTCGGGAACGGGGGCGTCGCAGTCCATCGCGTCCGTCGCGTCCGTCGCGCGCGCCGCGTCGGACGACGGCGCGAATCCCGGACGCTTGCGAGGCGTCGGGGTGACGGCGTCCCAACCGGGGCTCATGTCCGCGCGCGATGGAAGCGTGGAGCGCGTCGCGACGTCGGCGGCGCGCAGCGGCGCGAGGCGGACCACGGGAAGGCGTCGACCGTCGCGCGCGGCGGCTTCGGCTTCGGCTTTGGCGCGCGCGCGCGCCTCGGCGGCCTCGGCCAACTCTCGCGGCACGTACTCTCCGGGTTTCAGCGTCCCGTTCGGTCTCGCGAGTGGATCCACGGGCACGCGAACCATCTCCTCGTCGTCCTCCACCGGCGGATCGTACGCGTGCAACAACCGTCGCCACTTGCGCACCGCGCCGTCGAACGCGCGTTTCGACATTCCCGCGCGAATGTTCGGCGTCCACGCATCGCTCGATCTCCTCGCGCTCTTCGCCACGAGCTCGCGATATCGCGCGTACCCGAGCGTGTTCTTCCCGTAATCGATCTGTCGCTGTCGTTGTCGCAGCTTGTGCGGATCCGTCTCCTCGCGCGTCGTCGCGTCGTCGCCCGAGCCGCGCCGCGCGTCGCCCGCCGCGGCGTTCGTCAGGTCGTACACGTCCTCGATCTCCCCGTCTTCGATCGCGCGCTTGACGTCGATTCGTTTGCGTTCGTTCGAGCGCCTCGCGCGCGCGCCCTCGCGCGATCGCGCGACGAGGCCGCGCGAGACGTCGCCGTCGCGCGTCGCTTTTCGCGCGCTCGCGGGCTTGACGATCGCGCGCGCGGGCGCGGTGCGCTTGACGTTGGCGTCGTGCTTGCGCGCGAACGGACGGTGCGATGGCGATTCGTCGTCGCGCGCGGCGCGCGGCGCGCGCGAGGGCGACGGACGCGGACGAGGCGTCATGGAGTGGGGCGTCTGTCGCGACGCGATTTAAATAAAGTCGACGCGGCGGAGCTGATGTCGCGTCGGGCCGTTACAATGGCTCTACTAGGAAGCTAAGTTCGCGTTCGACAGATAAAAACGATCGATTAGAAGCCGATGAACTTGGCGGCGAACACGTTGTTGTGCGCGGGATCCGCCATGTGGGACACCAAGTTGGCCACCGGGCCGACGCCGGTGTGGTCGTATTGCACCATGATGCCGGCGAAGGCGACCATCGCGAGACGACCGTTGGCGATCTCCTTCGCCTTCAAGGTCTTCAAGTCACCCTTGGCGTAGCCGAGCGGGTCGAAGATGCCACCCGGGTAACCCACAACGCCAGCCGGGAGCTTGGCGTTGGAGAACGGCGTCGGATCTTCGCTCACCGAACCCGGCTTGCGAATGTCTTGCCATCTGCGCACTTCGGCCCAGTTCATCATGAGCATTTGCACCCAGAACAAAGTCGTGGCGTCGGTGAAGTAGCCGTCGTACAACGGGGCCTCGTGCCAGTTCGGCAAGTTGCTGATGCCCATGTTGGTGAGGATCTCCGGCGCCGCGGCGCCGGCGACGCCGAGCATCGCCCAGCGGCCGTGTTGAAGCTCGGCTTGCACGTACCACTTCAAATCCTCCGGATCCTTGCCGAGTTCGAGCGGATCGAAGCCGTAATCACCCGGCAACTCGTTCTTCAAGTGCGCCGGCGCGGTCGCACCCGGCATCCACATCGGTTGCGTCGCGGCGCTCGCGCGCGTCTTCAAGCTTTGACGCTTTTGCGCCTTCGCCGCGCGCAAACTGCATTCGCGAAATCGCGCGTTCGTCGTCAGTCGCCCGTTCGTCGCGTTCGCGTCCCGTCCATCCCATCCCTCCCTCGCGCCGCGCGTCTCGCCGCGCCGCCTCGCCGCGCGCCGTCGCTCCCTCGCGTCGCTCGCGCGCCCGCGGCGGCGCCGCGGACGGCGTCGAGTCCGAAGCCCCGCGCGCGTCGCCGCGCGCGTCCCGCCCCGTCCCGCCGCGCCCGATCGCCGCTCGAACGTCCGCCCCCCCCGCGCCCTCGCGCGCGCTTCCGCGCCGCTCGATCGCCGCGCGCGACGCGCGAAATTCCCTCGAATCGAAATCCCCGTTCGAAGACGCGCGTCCGCGCGCGCGCGCCGCGTCCGCGCGCGCGCGCGCCCGTCGCCGTATCTCCCTCGCGCGATACGATACGATCGCGATACGACGCGCGCGATCCGTTCGCGGCGCGTCTCCGAGCGCGCGACGTCGCGTCGAGCGCGCACCTGGCGACGGCGGTGGAAGAGAATTGAACGGCGGCGGACATGACGACGGGTGTGCGTTTCGCGCGCGGGTGTGTCGCCGGCGCGCGATCGGCGCGCGCGGATGGTTGGTGTTTATGTCACACATCGGTGTGTGTGGTTTTGTAGTGACAGATATAATATAGCATATCGGACATTCGGTATGTATTTAAGGGATTCGTAACGGTTTTATTTCACGCGCTCGATATATCCGTTCGGCGCGCCATCGCCCGCACAGCGCGACGCGGGCGGCGCGATGACGCGACGCGTCGACGCGAACGCGCGCGCCGTCGACGCGCGCGAGCGCGAGTGCGGTGAACTCAGGGTGCGTCGGAAGCGCGAACGCGACGCGAGATGGCGCGGACGCGACGCGAACGCGAACGATGGATTGCATTCGAGTGACCGTTCGACCGTTCGACCGTTCGCGCGACCGTCGACGCGTCGACGGCGCGCGACGGCGACGCGGAGGCGCGCGCGACGGCGCGAAACGGTGATGCGAAACGCGTCGAACGCGCGCGAGCGAGCGCGAGGCGCGAGGACGGGCGCGGGAGACGCGAGGGGACGCGAGCGCGGACGGGGGACTGACGGCGAGGCGAGACGCGCGCGCGACAGGGATTTTCGCACTCGTTGCTCGGGAAATTGGACGCCGCGAGACAGGCTGGGAGGTTCGGTGAGGCGGAGATCGCGTTGTTGAAGGAAAAGCTCGCGATCGTGGTGAGCGCGTTTCAGAGCGAGCGGGAGAAGAGGGAGAAGGAATTGGAGGCGCTCGGGAGCGCGGCGCGCGTGGAGCTGAGCGAGCGAGAGTTCGCGTTGTCGAGCGCGAGATTGGAGCTCGCGGAGGCGAGACGGTTGATAAAGATTTTGGAAGCGAGAGAGGATAGTACGAGAGATGATCTCGACGAGGCTTTGACGGCGAATGAGATTTTGAAGGCGCAGTTGCTGGACGAACACGAGTGCGCTTCGACGCTTCGACGCGAGTGCGCGCGGTTGCGCGAGGCGCTGCGAGATGCGGGCGAGGCGTTGGCGTACGCGGCGGAAAGAGAAGAAGAACTCACGAATAAGCCGGCGGGAATGGATGACGTGGAGGTGAGACTCGAGCGTGAGGCGCAAAACGCAAAGATTGCGCGCTTGGAAGAAAAGCTCGTCGAGACGAGGGACGAAAACAAATTGCTCAGACGAGACTTGGTGGAGCGCGACGGAGAAAACTCAGAGTTACATCGCGCGGTTGCCGAGCGCGATGGTGCGCAGCGGTTCCTCAAAACGCAACTCGCGGACTGGAATCAGCGTTTGTACGCTCGCGCCGAAGGAAGCGACTCCCAACTCGCCGGTACGACGACGAGCGCGAGCGAAGGTTCGGCGACTGAACTGCGAACGAGGTTGGATCAAGTCGAGATCGAACTCGGTGCGAAGACTGGCGCGGTTATCGCGTTGGAGCGTCGCGTGAAAGATCAAGACAAGGCACTCGAACGCGCGCGTGCGGAGATCGAAAAGATGCGCGAGAAGCTCTTCGCGCGCGAGACGACGGATGTCCGCGCCACGGCACCGAAGCAGCGATCCAAGTACGTCGAGGACGCCGAGAATACCGCGGCGCAGGTTATGGAGACGCTTCGCGCGACGCGCGACAGACATGCAGAGAAGCGTAGTCGCGACGCTCGCGCGGCACGACGCGTCGGTGGCCCCAAGAGCGCGCAGAGCCGACCGGCGACGAAGAAACGCGAGCGAGCGCCGCCGTCATCCGTGGTCATTGACGCGAACGCCCCGTACCAACCGCCGCGAGCGAATGACGACGAGGACGAGGACGACGATGGCGATGATGACAGCGAGTACGAAGAAATTGACGTGCCGATCAAGCGCACGACGAAGAAGGGAATGTCGAAGAAGAAGTCAATCGCGCCCGCCGCCGCCAAGGAAAACGCCGCGACGGACGCCGCGCCGGCGAACGACGGTCCGCGCATGCCTCTCGGCATGCTTCAGATGCCCAAACTAGGCGCAAAGAAAGACAAGGGCGCGGTCGACGATGTCGCGCAGAAGAAGCGCCGATTGAATCGTCAATCGGCGATTCCCGAAGCGTTGCCGTCTTTAATGTTCGGCGTCGCCGACGGCGATTTTCAAGTCGCCCCGGCAAAGTGAGCCACCCGAGAATTACCCTCGTTCGCGTCCTTTGCACGATGAAACACCACACGAGCTAAATACTATCACGCATCGCTGCGTCCTACGCGTCCCTCCCGCGCCGCGTCGCCCCCTCGCCGCCGCCTTCGCCGCGTCGACTCAAACGTCCCGCGTCTCTCGCGCCGTCCCATCGCCACCAACCGCACCAACAGCCCCCCCACGACGAGCGCGCTCACCACGCACACCCCCACCAGCGCCTCGCGCGCGCGCGCGCCCCCCCTCGCGTCGTCTTTCCACCGCCAGTCCTCGAACATGCCCGCACACCGCGCCTCGCAATGGCGTCCGTCGCCCCGCGCGCGCGCGCGTCGACCGCCTCGCGCGCGCGCGCGCGCGTCGCGTCGTCCGCGTCGGCGTCGTCGACCGCGCGTCGGCGCGCGTCGCGCTCGAAACACGGCGACGCGCGCGGCGTCGACGTCAACCGACGCGCGGTCGCGCTCGCGCTCGCGGTCGCGCTCGCGACGCGCGCGGCGCCGCGCGCGCGCGCGACGGCGACGACGACGACGGATGAATTCAACGCGCTCGAGCGACGGGCGAAGCGGGCGTACTACGCGCGCGATTTGAAGCGGGCGCGCGAGGACTTGACAGCCATCATCGCGATGGAGCCCGAGACGCCCGAGTGGCGCGAGCGCCGCGCGCAGGTGCTCGTCGACATGAAATTGTTCGAAGAAGCCATCGCGGATTACGACGAGGCGGAGCGAATGTATCGAGCGATGTACGACGACGCGACGACGACGTACAAGTCGCTCGGGATGCTGAGTAATCGCGCGTTGGCGTACGAAGGGTTGAGTCGCTGGGACGCGGCGATCGCGGATTACTCGGAGGCGTTGAAGTACTCGTCGATGATGGGAGCGACGCCGCCGTACGTGCTGAATTCGCGTGGGAATTGTTATAACTCGATCGGGGAGTACGAGAAGGCGCTGGATGATTACTCGCGCGCGGCGGGCATTTTTCAGCAGTCTCGAAATCTTAGCGGAGCGATCTACGCGCAGAGCAACGCGGCGTTGATGCTCGCCGAACTCGGCCGAATCGACGAGGCGATAGAGGACATGGAAAAGGTTAAAAGACGAGCCGCCGGGAGCGTTGACATGCGCGCCGCGCTCGCGGCTCTCTATTGGTCGCGAGGGGAGGAGCAGCGCGCGGAGGATAATTGGAATTGGAGCTGCACGGCGATCAACAGTGGCCAAATGGTCGAAGGTGGTCCAGTGCTCGACGGCTGCGAGCTTTATCGCGATTACGATTGGCTCGGTCGCATTCGACGTTGGCCCCCGTCGATGGTGCAAAAGTTTAAAAGATTCATTGAGTTGAGTTGAAAATAATGATTTAGTGATACAATAGTCGTTAGATCTAGTTGAAATACCACAGCGTCGTTCCCTCGATGAGCCCGAGCGTGTCTACGTTTGATTCCAAGTCGCCGCTATCGCCAGAACCTTTGCGGCGCTTTGCCACGCACACGACGACGGGAAGCCCTCTCGGCGCCTTTGAGAAGTGCACGATAGGCACTGGCGCTTGGTCGGGTGCTTGCGAATTCGTGTACTGACGTCCCGTTTTTCTGGGATCAATGTCAATCATCGCTTCTACGCGTGCTCTCGCGGCGGGCGAAATTTCATTCATGAAATTTTTCGCGTCACGCCCTGCGCCCCACACGATGAATTTCTCCCACGACTTCATGGGAAGAATGCGTTCCTCGAACGCTTGCGCGCGAACCTGCAACAGCCGACGGCGACTACACCGTGCTGATGCGCTCTGTGGACTCCAGCGATACAACAGCACCGGGTTATGCGGGTAGTCCCCGGCGCGTAAAAGCGATGGCAAGCCCTTTTTCAAGTTCTGCTCGTAATTTAACGCCAAGTGCCGTTGGAAGAAAATTAAATCTTCCGCCTCGCCCGAACCAGGCGGTGCCTCAACAAAACCGCCTACGGTTTCTGCGACCGTTCGCGCCATGCACCACGTCGGCAAGAGTACCGTGCACTCTCGGAATTGTTCGAGGTGAAGCTCGTTTTGCGTCATCATGTTCGCCCAGGCTTCGTAATGCTCCGTTGAACCGCTTGGATACCGTTTCCAGCACCCTCCAACGATGGCCGTCCGATTTTCCGCGGCGAGTGGCACTTGTAGCTCGAGTCGCTGTGGCATCATGACGTCGTCAGAGTCCAGGAAGACTAAAATGTCTCCGTGACTCTGCTCGATGCAACGATTTCGACAGAACCCGATACCAAAGTTGGGCGCGTCTTCCGCGACAAACTTCGAGCTCTCTGGCCACCTGCTTCCGTTCACCACAACGGCGATGCCCACTCGGGTAAACGCCTCGCGCCAGATTTTGATGATGTCTGGCGACCCATCCGTACTGCTGTCGTCGAAGATGCTCACCTCGATTGGACCTCGGTACGTTTGAGCGCATATAGAGCTCAAAGTCTCATCTAACCAACGAGATGCGTTATACACGGGAACAATGATACTGACGCTCGGCAAAGTAGTATCCACCGGAGGTCGAACGGGTTGCTCCTTGGGCGACGTCGACACTAGGAAATCGAGCACGCGCTTGAGCTTCGGCTTGGCGGATACGACTTCTTTGAGGATGGGAATCCCAACCTGCTCATACGATTCTTGCTTCACTCGAGCCATGCCATTCGCCAAAAGGCGTACTGACGAAGTCAAGTTACTCGTTCCACTATGAATCATCCACGGGTGTAACAACGCCACGGTCCCAGCCTTCCCGACAAGTTGCTCGATGACGCCATCGATGTCGTCTCGTCGAATCGCATTTTCAGCTTCGTGCGCATCTAGCTCGTACGAAAGCGGGAGACGTCCTTCGGTCGACAATTCGCTCACTAGATCAATAGCCCATGAGTTCAAATCTTGGTGAATGATGCCGCCCTTTGAGCGCAAATGCGACGCGATCCACTTGTGTGAACCCTTGATGAACGCCGTACCGCCGCCGCCCGGGACGCAGTCGGTTAAAAATACCAAAATAATCACGCCTTGGTACGGATGTCCGTCCGGTGTGCGCTGCGCATCCGTGCTGAATCCCGCGCCAATGTCTAAGTGCCAGCCTCGGTTGAGCATACGCCTTCGATTGACCGGATGCCACGACCTGGCCGCCTCGAGCTCCTCCGCCTTTGGCTCTGGAGATCCCTCCCTGACTTGTCTGTCTACGATATTTGCCGACCTTTCGTCTAAAAGCATCATCGCCCGCCCTCGCACTTGTTTTTTCGTGCACGAAGGGCGTACTCTCTGCATCAACTGCGTGATGTACTGCCACTTCTCCCCGTGCTCCGTAACAGCCGCCAGAAGCGCGGCGTCGTGCTCGGGCGCCCATGCGCTTTCATAATGCTCCTCACACTGCTTCGCCGTCCACGTCAACTCACTCGTGCTCATCATCTTCGCGATGGCATCCCAATTGTGACCGCCCTCCTTCAACTTTCTCACGTTCCCGCTGTCGCACTCTGTCCATCTCGCAGGCGCCGGCGCGCACGCCCCGCTCTCGTCGCTCACTTTCCTTCGCTTCTCGCTCTGTTCCGCCCTCGCCGCCCTCGCTTTGGCTTCCTCCGCCACGAGCATCGCTTGTTCACTATCCTTTTCCGGAAACGTCACCGGGCAGTACCAATGCCGCACGTCGCACGCGCGTCGCCGTTCGTCCACCGCGTTCAGTTCTATGTCCCACGCCGCGCGCCCGAGCACTTCGTCCAGCGCTTTCGCGAGCTCGGGCGAGTTCCTCAGCGCGTCCCACGGCGCGCCGTCGCTCGGGGCGACGACTTCGATCACCCTTCGCGCGTTCCCGCGCGGCCACGTCGAGGGGTCGTCCAAAGCGAGCGGCGTCGACGCATTTCTTTCGCGACCGCTCTCGGCGGTGACGCACGGGTCGGCGAGTTCGCGACGCAACTGCGCGCGTATACCGTCGACGACGGACGCGGAGACGGCGTCGGGGATGAGAACGATGCCGTCGGCGATGAATCGCTCGCGGAGCGACATGGCCGCGACGGGCGCGGCGCGCGCTGCGGGACGAAGTCGAAATTGAAATTGCCAAACCTTTGCTGCAACAAAAAGTGCACACGACCGGGACGGCGACCGGGACGGCGACCGGGACGGCGACGAGAACGAAGAATCGACCGAGGCGCGCGATCGGACGTGTCGTGACGTCGTGAAGTCGTGATTGAACGACGATGAAAGAATGTGATGGTACAACGCGAAGTGGAGCTCACACTTCGGATCGGTCGTCGGCGTTCGCGGCGGCGGCTAGGAGGGCGTCGGATCGCTTGGCCAAACGCGTGGCCAGCGGCGCGTCCATGAAGAGCTGTGTGATGTGACACACGATGCATGGGATTGCTATCAGACCGCCTGAGCCAAAGACATCTTCGGGGAGGTAAGATATGATGGTCATGGCCACGGGGAGGGTCTTTTGGCTGGACATCATCACGCACGCCACGCGTTCGGGGCCGGAGAGGCCGAGCGCGTGCGTGGCGGCGTAATTGATGGCTAGGAATACGACGTGAACCAGGACGGCGGCGAAAAGCACGGCGAATATCGTGCCTACGTTTGTGTCGATGAGCTCTTTGGCGCTCTTGGAGATGGACATCCAAACGACGATGATGAGACACGAATTATTTGTCAACGTGAGCTCCGCTTTGCGCGCGTTCGCAAACGCCGCCACTGCTGGAATCATCTCTCGCGCAACCTTCCCGAGCACGATCGGAAGCAGAATCGTGAACAACAACTTAACCAAAAGTTTCACCGCCTGCGTCGACATGTCGTTCGCCGCCCCGTTCACCGCGCTCGCCATCTCTCTCGGCCCGCTCGCCACGACGGCGTTGAAGTAAAACGGCACGGTAAACACCCCGATCAGATTCGTGCTCACCGTCAGCATCAGCGCCAGCGCGACGTTCCCTTTCGCGTTTCGCACGAGCGTCACACCACTCGTCAGCGTCGTCGGCACGCAGCAAAACAGCGCTAATCCGTATCGAAATTCTATCGGTTTGTACGGCACGCGTACTAGGATAAACCCGAGCAGCGGCGTCAAGCCTAATATGGCCACCCATCCGTACCCGAGCGCGCCTCGTCCAGCCTTGAGCGCTTGCGTGATTTCCTCCGTCTTCAGCGTGGCGCCGGATATGACGAAGATGATCACCACGCACACCGTTTGGATGACGCTCCAGCCGCTCACTGACACCTTGGCGAGCGCCTTGCCGGCGGCCGGGACGGAGAGCCCGAATAAAAGCGCGAGGCAGAAGCCGCAGACGAGAAAATTGTCGAGCAAGAAGGCGCGCGCGCGCGCGTGCATCGGTTTGGGCTCAGGCTTCACGACATCAGCGAGCATCGCGCGCGAGGCGCGGTGTGAGACGCGGACGAATGGCGAGCTAGTGAAGAAAAAGTGAAACGACGCGCTTTGGCGGCGATGTGTCTACGCGTTGGTGGTTTCACTACAACCAAACTAAAGCTTTGGTGTCGGTCGGGGTCGCGCTCACAGTCGATCATCGCCTCGGTGAGGCTTGACGTTGCTCATGTCTCGCGGCTCGTTTCGGTAGCTCGCCGTCGAGAGGCCGGTGATGGGCTCTTTGCGAGCTTGAAATCGCGAGAGTTTTTGCGTGACGCTCAAACCGTGCAATCTGTCTTCCTTGCCGAATGGCGCGCGGTGGATATCGAATCGATCGTCGTACTCGTCGTAATCCAAATCCGTGTAGTAGTACCCGTCGTCCTCCGTCATGCAAGAAATGATGGTTAGGATGCCCATGGAGAGCGCGGCGACGAGGACGACGGTGGTGAGGATGACATAGAGCACCCCGTTCACGTCACTCATGTGATGGTGCGGAGCCCAGTCGATGTAATCATTCATCCCGGCGACGTATGTCGGATCAGTGTACGTCAGGTTGCTGAGTTTCAACGGCGCGACAGCCTCGATGAGCAAACCGCACGTCGCGTTGAGCTCGCCGCCTTGCACCGCGATGCGCGCGTAACCATTTTCACCCCACTGCGTGCCCCAAGAGTTCTTTATCACGACGTACTCCATATCCAGCGTTTTATCGTAGCCGAAACCGACGGCGACGACGGCGTGATTGATCAAGTTTGGATGGTTGGCCCAATCCGGTTGACACTGATCGTACGTGAGGATGCCGCCAGAGTAGAATCTAAAGTGCTCGCCCATCGCGTTGACGGCGACGGACACCGGTTGCATGTAAATTGCCGATTTCAAGTCGTCCCACGTGTTTTCGAGGACGATATAGTCGTCGATCGACGCTGCGTGTTTGCGAGCCGTGTTCGATCTGCAAGGCCCTACTTCGCTCGTCTTGATCGTGTACGGATGCACTGGATAATCTTCCGCGGCGCTGATGCCCCCTTTCATCACCGCGTACTGATACCCCGTCACCATGTTACCCCCCGTGCAATCTTGATCGATCGGATCGCACTCTAACAACATTTGAGGCGACAGCGTCACCGCCTCTCTCGTCCAAATATAGTGCACGCCCTCCACCGCGGCGGCCGTAGTAAAAGCCCAGCACCCACCGCACGCACCCTGCTCCCAAACCTTACTCAAGCCACCGAACTTGCGCCAATCCCAACTCGTTGGAAGATTATTGGCGTCGTATAACTCGCCATCCTTCCCGCGCTCGTTGGCCCAAATATCCGCGTTTCTCCGCAGAAACTCGTCGTGCATCTCGCGCCAGCTATCTTTCTTCGTCCTGCTACGGTCCCGTTCGCCATCGGGTGTCGGTACTAACCGTCCCGTGCGCGCTACAAACTCCTCTCGCGTCCTATCGCTCCACAGCGTCGGCCCGAACGTCGCTCGCGAGTCCTCCTCCTCCGCCGCCGCCGCCGCCGCCTCCGCCGCCGCCGAGCGCTTCGACCGTCGACCCTTCGACCGATGCCCCAGCGCCGCCGAGTCGTCCTCCGCGTCGCGCAGCGCCCGCACCACGCGCATATTCTCATAAAAAATAGCCTCCCGCCGTCGACTCTCCTCGCAAGGATACGCGTCGGCGTCGTCGCCGCAGTACTCGCGCGCGCGTCCGCCCTCGCGCGCGAACGCCTCGAACGCCTCCCGCATCGTCCGCGCGTCTTCCTCCCTCGCCAGCGTCGTCAACAGCGCGGTCTCCATCGCCGTCGCCGTCGTCGCCGGTCTCCCGTCGCCGTCGCGCGCGTCGTCGCGCGTCGTCGGCGCGTGGGTGTTGCGCGTTCGATCGTCGTCGTCGTCGTCGCCGCGCGCGACGCCCGCGCGCGTCAGCGCGAGCGCCAGCGCGCACGCGACGAGCGCGACGCGCGTCGTCGACGCGCGCGCGCGCGCCATCGCGCGTCGCCGTGTGCGCGCGCGCCGGTCGGTCCGCGACGACGGCCGTCGGATGTTCACGCGTATAACGCGCGCGAAAACGCTATGAAATCGAGTACGTATAAAGCGCACGAAAACACCATGAAACCGTTTTGACGACCGAGGGGGACGAGGCGCGCGCGACGGCGACGCGCGGCGCGCGACACCGCGACGCGACGCGCGCGCGACGGCGCGACGACGGCGCGACGACGCGAGGATGGTTTTTTGGGACAGTCCCGAGAGCGCGGACGAGGACGCGCGACGACCGCGCGCGCGGTGCGACGGCGAGGACATCAACCGACGCGCGACGGCGACGACGCGCGCGCGCGCGTGGTTGCGAGACGCGCTCGAGCGAGGGACGACGGCGACGGCGCGCGCGACGGCGACGAAGGAGACGTTAGTTCTGGACGACGCCGCGCGCGAAGCGCGCGAGGGAGCGACGAGCGAGGAGGAATCGAGGCACCTGCGTCGACACGTGGACGCGCTGACGAGGGAGTGCGCGGACGCCGTCGCCAGGGCGAACGCGAGCGAGATCGCGAGGGAACGATTTGAACAACTGCGGCGCGAAAATGCGGCGTTGAAAAACGCGGACGCGCTGTGCAAGAAGGCGGAGACGCGAGCGAAGGCGGCGGAGGCGAGGGCGAACGCGGCGCGGGACGCGATGGTGAGCGCGAAGCTTCGTCACGAGGCGGCGCTCAAGAAGGCGTACGAGGAAAAGGATGGCGTCGTGGAGCGCATGCGGATAGACATCGAGATGTTGCGATCGGAACTCGCGTGCGTGGAGGCCAAGGTGTCGACGCTGGAGGATCAAAACGCGGAGATGGAGGAGGATTTGAACGAATACCGCGAAGAAACGGCGCACTTGGACGAAATCATCGCGCAGGCGGAGAGCGAGATGGTGAGAATGCTCGAGGAGAAACGCGCGATCGAGCGTGAACTCGCGGCAAAGAGTGCGATGAACATCAAGTCGCTCATCATGAGTCCTTTCTCGCCGTCATCCAGTTCGCCGCTCGGCACGCCGCGTCTCGCCGCCGCCATGCGTTGGTTCGACACCGCCGTCGTCTCGCCAATGCGTTCGCCGTTCGCGGACATCACGAACGCCGATGACGCCGACAACGACACCATGGGTACGAAAACACCGACCGCGCGTAAATCTCGCCTCGGACCGGGGATGAGTCCTTTACCCAAGACGCCCGGCGCCGTCGTCGAGGATTCGGCGGAGGACGTCGAGCAATACGAGAGCGACGACGAAAGCGTCGGCGTCGAGACTGTTCGAGAACGAACGTGCGAAGTCAAACGTTGGCGATTGGTTCTTTCCAAAGTTCCCGAATCGAGACTTTACGGCAGACGTTGGAGCGACGTCGGCGTGCGCTTGCGCGTCGTCGGCGCGGTGTCGCTGTGCAACCTCGCGTCGGCGGCGTCGACGTAGTTTCGCCCGGCGCGCGATCTCGAAAGCTTGTCATCATCATGTATGTTTATACCGTCATGGCATCGCGCCCCGCGAGCACCTCGCGCGAGCGCCGCGCGTGAACGTCGTGTCGAAGCGAAGCGAGAGCGCGGCGCGGCGCGTGATTCGAAAATGATTCTCCTCTCATTACCTTCGCTAGAGTTATGTCTACGACGCCTACAAACGACGACCACGGCGACCACCCTTTCTACGAGTAGAATCCGTCGGCGTCGGCGTGACGTCTTCGATTCGGCCAATCTTCAACCCGGAGCGCGACAACGCGCGAAGCGCGCTTTGCCCGCCCGGACCCGGCGACTTCGTCTTATTACCCCCGGTCGCGCGCATCTTAATGTGCAACGCCGTGATACCGAGCTCTTTGCATCGCGCGGCGACGTCTTGCGCCGCGAGCATCGCCGCATACGGCGAGGATTCATCGCGATCAGCCTTCACCTTCATCCCGCCGGTGCATCGGCTCAGGGTTTCCTTGCCCGACAAATCCGTCACGTGCTGCGTCGTCGAACGCGCGCGTCGGTCAGTCTCTCGCAATCGTCGTTCGGCGCGTCGCACGGCGCGCGCGAAAACGAAAACGAATGTCATCGCGCACGGCGTCGACGTCCTTCATCGCCGCGTCGCGCGCGCGTCGTCATCGCCATCGTGCGCGCGACGATCGCACTAGGGCTTTCATCGCGCCATCGCCGTCGCCATCGTCATCGCGCGTCCCTCGCGCGCGTCGCGTCGCATCGCTCGTTCGAGCACGCACCACGAAAGTATCGTTAAACGACGCGTAGATGTGCGCGACGCCGAAGACGAGCTCGCCCTCGCGCGCGTTGGGACCGACGTACGTAGCCTGCGCGCGGCGTCGATCGCGGTCGGGTCAGTCGGGCGTTCGCGTCGTCGTCGTCGCGCGCGCGCGGCGCGCGCGCGCGCTCGGTCGCGCGCGCTCGACGCGGTAGGCGCGCGCGTCGCGGCGTCGCGGCGTCGGTCGAGTCGCGCACCATGTCGCGGTGCGGCGCGTCGTCGAAAGACGGCGCGCGCGCGCCGCGCGCCCGCGGTCTCGCGGCGGGCGCGCGGATGGACGGTGTCGTCGAATGTTGGCGTTTTCGGGCGTACTCTACGTGCGTTACTGAATACGCATACGGAGCGGTCGGTCGCCGCGGGGCCCGGCCGTTACACCGACGCGCGCGGCGTCGCGATGACGGCGCGGCGCGAGCGCGCGCGCGCGCGGCGACGGCGCCGCGTCGCCCTCATCGCGTGCGCGTGCGCGCTCGCGGTGATCTGCGCGCGCGCGGTGACGCCGCGACGCGCGCGCGAGCGGCGCGCGGACGCGCGAACGCCGCGAGAACTCACGCTCGCGTCGCACGGTGCGTTTCTGGCGCTGGACGTCGAGTCGAAGGCGGCGCGCGTGATACATCGCGGCCGGGGGGTGTATTACGGCACGTTCGAGGACGGATCGTCGTCGTCGGACGCGGTGTGGGTGGCGTCGAGGCCGGATAACGCGAAGACGCGGACGCGGACGGCGACGCGCGGGGACGCGTTGCTCAGAATAGACGCGAAGCGGGGGGAGATTTTAGAGGAAAGGGCGATCGATGCGGCGTTCACGCACGACGTCGTGCGACGAGGTGACTCGGTGTTCGTCGCCGACACTGGGAACGGGCGGATTTTGGAGTTGGAGTATCCGTCGATGAGGACGCTTCGGGCGGTGGAGTTGTCGGTGAAGGCGCACGTGAATACGCTCGCGCCGGCGGACGCGAGCGAGTACGGCGAGCACGCGGTGTGGGCGGTGCTTCATAATTTAGGTCCGAGCGAGGTGGCGTTGATCGACTTGGAAACTGGGCGCGAGTTGCGACCGAGGTTGACCAGAGTGGGCACGAAGTCGCACGGGTTGGTCATATACGAAGATCGATTCATCATGCTGAACAGTGGAGAGGGGCAATTGATTTCCGTGGACCCGTCGGGTGTCGAAGATTACGAGATTTTATGGACTGATGATTCGCGGACGTTCATGAAAGGGTTGTGCGTGATCGATGACGTGGCGTTTTTCGGCGTTTCGGCGTTCGGAAGAAGAGAAGACCGAGGCGATCCAAACAAGTCGAGCGACGTGGTGGCTTTCGATCTCGTTCGTAAGCGCGAGCTCTGGCGACAGACCGTGATGACGCACGGATTGCTCAACGTCATCGCCGCGCCGCAAATAGAGTCGAGCACTTGGTCGCACGCACATTGGAATGCAAACTCGCCGTCGTTGTACGCCGAATGGATTCCTCTGGCGGCGAAGCAAACGAACGATTGTGAAGCGACCGATCGGAATTCCTTGCTGTTGACGTACGACGACGTCGATGTACATCTGCTTCGTGATTACATTCAAGGCCTCCCTCGCGACGTGTTCAAAGAGTCTGGCAAAAACGGAAACGCTTTGTTGGGTGGGAGAGACGGCAACATGCAAAAGTTCAAGCCAAACGTCGATGGCATGCTCTTGTTTTTCTCAGATCGAGGTGGCGAACACGTTTTTGAGTTTCCATTTTGGAAACGTCTCGAGCCGTACGTGCAACCTGTGCTGATTGATTTGTTCACCGATCAACTCGGCGTCTCGGATCCGTTACGACACGTGATACGGCTACAGCTGGCGGTGATGAATCCTGGTTCTGAAATTTTGCCACACGTGGATACGGGCGACTGGGCGAGAAGACACCATCGATTTCACGTTCCAATCATAGTCCCGCAAAACGCTGGAGCGGTGGAATTCGTCATGATGCCAGAATCCGGTCAGGAAATCGCCGTTCCGCTCATCGAAGGTCGTCCATTTGAGATAAACAACGCGGTGACGCATCGAGTACGGAACAGCGCCTCGTCTTGGCGCATCCACTTACTCGTCGACTTTAGCGAGCAACCGACGGCGAAGAGGCACGTGCTCAAGCCTGGGGACGTTTGTGACTACGCCAAAATGGGCAGCGGTCGGTGTGTGGCTGTCACTTAGCGTGTGAGTAGGTCATCTTAGTCAACTTTGTATTGGTTTGATTACACATTCTTTCTTTCACATTTGCTTTCTCACATGATTTTGATCGCTCGCTCAAATCCAGCCGGCTTCCCCTGACGGCTAGCCGGCCTTCGCGGACCTCTAACTTCGCGCTCGATCCCCAGCGTCGATTCGCAAAAGCCCTCTTTGGCGATGCGAACCAATTTACTCGATATAACCAACTCGTCGTCGTCCAAGATTTCATACCGCGGCGGGTGGCCGATGTAGAACTTCCATTTTGCGAAGTCCTCATCCGTCGCTTCGAGCCTCGTCTTGATCCGAGCCTTCACTTCCCCGAGCGTCTCACCTTCACACGTGCGAAGTAACATCGGTTCATCGTAGGCATAGAACTGGTTAGGATTGGACAAGTCTTTGGAAATGTTGTACACACGCAAGAGTCTGTCTTCCTCTGACTCGTCATCGGGAACTTCCTCCGCACGAAGCGTCCAATATTGGTCGTTGATATCTGCGATATCCTTTTCCTCCTCGAAAACTTTGTAGATTTGCGAGTAGAAAAGTTCAAGCAGACGTAATTTGCGACCGCCGACTCGAGTACCGAGCCTAGATCTGACCTCTTCGAGGACATCCTTCACCGCTGCGCTCTTCGACAGACGCAGTTGGAATTCTTCAACGAGCTTTGTGTTCAGTCCATGGAAGAAAACTTTTAGCGTCTTCAATTCCTGGAGTTCGGGCAGCGGCATGTCTAAGACTTCGTAATAGAGCACGTCGCTTTGCTGGTTTTCCAGCATTTTTATCAAAGTATCCGCGCCTCTAAATTGGAAGCTTGCACTCTTTGGACCGTTCGTGTACACGTGATGCGCGGTGAAGCGCAATCGAAGAGGATCGTCCAAACCGATCGCCGAAGCCAAAACATCAGCGACTTGATCGTAACTCATCATTTTCGTCAACTCCAGAGTCACTTTGTCCACCTTAGGGACCTCCAGCTCTCTGAAGTGAACGATTTGATGATTGTGTCTGAAGTCCGCATATTGAACCACGTTGGGGAACTTTAGTGAATCTTCCATGTCTTCAGTGATTTCTGGTTGAATAAGCAAGATATCACCGTTACCGAGCTGCAACGTCTTGCTACCGTCATCGGGGTCGCTCAACGGATATGCTTTCACTTGTTTGTCCGATAATTGATCAATTTGAATCTTACTTTCGCGAACGAACGCAATTTCCTCAAACATGAGCGTTGACGCGGTACTGGCAAACCCTGCCATGGATTTGATCTTCGGCATGTAGGTACTGAGCGTCTCCTCGGGACTCGCGTAAAGCGTGCCACAGTAACTCAACCGCGCCTCATGCGGATTGTAAAGCTTGACGTGCAACCAAATGTCTCTTTCTGGGTCACTGTTCGCGAACGCATCATCGTCAAGCTCTTCCAGGTAGAGTCTGAATTCGCCTGATGAAGCATGCTGTGAGTTAGGCACCGTGTATTTCAGCCGTGTTTTTTCAACCGTCCAGGTCGGTGGGGTATTTGCGTGGTCTGGAAGCGCGGTGGCTGGCCGAGATGTTTTGTTGCGTCGTGGCGAGTAAGTCCAGTACCGCTGCCTCTCAGCTGGTATTCCGAGCTTCTCGGAAACGAGCTCCCTAAACTTTGTAAATGTCGACTTTTTATGCAGTCGGAACCTTTGCGCGCTCTCAAAATTCCCCAGATCAAAAAACTTCTCCGAAGCGATCTGCCGCTCTAAATCTTGCCTGGTCAAAACCTTGATGATGGTGTACAGATGCGCCTCCTTCTTTTCCTGCGCCTCTTTCTCCTTTGCCTTCTGCTCCTCCGCGAAGCGGGCCTGGAGGTATTCCGTGAGATGAGACTTATTGGCGACGCACATGATTTGATCCATGTCATCCTCTCGAATGTACACGAGCATGTAGGCGCTACTCACTTTTTGGAACCGCAAGTTCGGCGCCACGCGGACGTTTGTCGAGTCATCGTCTGCATCCATATCGCTATCGACCGCGGCTGCGCCGCCGCTTCCGTACTGTTCCACCACCGATTTTTCTGCGGTTTCTTTCGTCACGTGTTCGTCATCAAACTTGAACCACTGCGCATCTTCCGCCTGCAAATTGGGCTTGACAAACGCGTAATAATGTCCACCATTTATCCCCCCGCTGTGTACTAAGACGCTATGAAGCTTATACTTGTTGCGAACACTCTTGTCGGACTCGGGAACGAGGTACTTACGATCACCCACGTCGAGATCGAGCTCTTCGGGGAACTCATATCTATCATGGATCTTCACCATGGTGTCTCGTTGGTAATCGTACTCAAAACGCTTCAGCTGAATCTGCAACACGGGAGGAAAGTCGTGGAACAGCGTGCCTTTGCGAGCGTCTTGCAATCCGTGTCCCTCGGCGCGATACTTGTTCTCGCCATCAAGTTTTTCAATCTCAGTGTAACGATCAAAGGACGCATAAATATCTTTGCATCCCTTGACGTCTAACTGAAGATCGAGAAACTCCTCCTTGCGTTCGCTCTTGTAATCAACGTTGATGCACTCGATGAAGTTCGTCGTGTGCCCTTCGAAGAGCTTCTGAATCGTGCCCTCGACGCACGTTTGTTTCATGGCCTCTTCAAGCTTATCCTGAAGTACACGGTTGAGTTCCTGTACGTCGTGTTGCATGAAGGAATCGTAAGAGTCCCATCCAAACGATCGCGTCAAATCCTCCGTGCTCACGTCGCCTTCTTTGGCGTACTGAAGACAGTAGAACACCGATTGTAACGCTAATGGCATCGATGTGTGCGCCTCTTCCGTTTCGTTCGTAGGCATGTGATAGACCGCGCGACGAAAGGAGGGAATGTGATAGAGCGTCTGCAAGAGCGAGTTCATGTAACACGTCGCCCCTTGATTCTTCAGACCGATCAGCCCTGTCTCTTTGCGCGAGTCGTATTCGCTATAAAACGCACTCTGCATCGGTCGGTCGACTTCGTGCTCCTCAATCGGCGTCACATGCACTCGGAAATTCACACAGCCTTCGGCGTCAACGTAGCCCTTTTCAAAAACGTCTTCGCGCGTGATGAACGCCGCGAACCCCCAATCCGCTTCGCGTCTGTCGAACGTGTGCGACGTTTCCTTCGATTCTACCACCGACGCATCCGTCGGATGAAGCAGCTGCAATTCGAACTTCGCGTGCCTTCTCCACTCTCTACTCATGTCGTCCTCGATTCGGCGCGGCTTTGTCGCCCCCGTGTCCAAGAACAAGCTCACCTGCGCCGGCGTCTCCGATTTCGAGTTCAAATTACTCCCGAACGGATACATCGCCAACCGAAAGAGTGTATCTCCGCACTCAAACGTTTGACTCACCACCTTCGCGTCTCGTTTCTTCCATCGCGAGAACTCGGCGCGCCACGAGAACGTCGTCGGCTCCGCCGTCGAGAACGCCAACTCGCTATCTTCCGAACCGCTCGACATCGATCGATCGTCGTCTTCCGCGTCCGACGCGTCGCCGTCGTCGGCATCTAACGACCGCATCTCCACTGCTCGCGCGGGCGTCGTTCGTCCGGACGCGTCGTCGTCAGTCGTCGAGGCGGGTGCGGATTCCAGATCGATTGCCGTCGCGATTCTCCGTCGGTTTCGTCGCGCGCGAAGCGCGCGCGCCCGATCGAGCGCCCGCGAGCGATGCGCACCGTCTTGCGAGGCGATATCATCGCCTGACATCAGCGCCGGTGAGGCGCGTCACCGTGTGGGGAGGTGGAGAGAGTGCGAGCGGAGATTAGACAGTTGCACTCGGGACGACGGTTGAACCGACGGCGAGCGGCGAGCGGCGGATGTTTCATCATTCATTCATGCCTTTGCGACGACGCGTTTCGACGAGCGGTGAGCTAGATGCTAAAGTTGAGGAATCGTTCGGTGCGCGCGGAGGGCGTCATCGCGCGCGCGCGGTGGCGCCGACGCGAGATTTGACGTGCTGCTGCTGCTGCGCTCGAGCCGTCGGGCGGGTGTCCTCGGGAACGAACGGGTCGCCGATGGCGCCGTGCACGGATCTTCGGAACGCGGGAAACACGACTGGGTCGCGAATTTTGCTCGCGATGAATTTTTCGAGCTCTGACTTTTCGGGTGAGGACTTTTCGGCGTCGCGAGCGGCTTTGGCGTACGAATCAGCCTTGCGTTTTTCTCGCTTCTGCTGCGAAAGCAGCGGCCCGAGATTTCTACCGCCGCCGCCGCCGCCGCCGCCGGTCGAGGAAGTTCCCGACGATTTTCCCGTTCCCGTCCGTTCGCTCAAGTTGGCCGACGCCTTCCCGGCGTACGTCGCCGAGCTCGTCGCCGATTTCTCGGGCGATTTCTCCGCCGACGATATCGGACGCGGCACTTTCTGTGACTCCTGCGTCGCACCCTCGGTTTTCTTCCCCTGCTCCTTCCCGAAGCTCTGCGTCTCGTTCTCACTCGCTCGCTTCGCCCCGTTCCCAGCCTTTCGCTCTCGTTTTCGCTCCTGCTTCGACAATCTACGATGCGCCGAGAAGAAGGCCGTCTTGGGCGAGTGACGAGAGAGCACCTGCCCAAAATTCGTCCCATCGTCCACGCTCAGCCGCTTCCGCTCGCCTCGATCGCCGTCATCGTACACCAAACACACGTGGATCTTCTCCTTCAGCGCGTTGTCCCCCGTCTTGGCCAGTTCTTTCGAGAACGCCGCGTTCGATTTATGCGCCGCCGCCGCGCGCGCCACGTCTCGCAGAAATTGGTTCAACCGCTGTCCGTTGTGCACTCCCACGCGTCCGACGCGCGCGAGCCCACCGGAACCGGCGCGCGATTTATCCCCACCGCCCTCGCCGCCGTAGAACGATCGCTCGTCCACGCGCAGGTCGAACGGCGTCTTGTACTTTTCCATGTCTCGGCGCGCGGCGTTAGTTGGCGCGCGCGCGGTCCGCAGACCGCGGCGCGATGTCGCGCGCGCCGTCGATCGCCGCGCGGCGGTGCGCGAGCGTCGCGTCGACCGTCCCGACGCGCGCGCGACGGACGAATCGCGCGCGCGGCGCGGCGGCGTCGAGGAATGCGGACGCCGAGACGAACGCCGAGACGGACGACCGTCGCGACTCTCGACGCGCGTTTCTCGCGCGGGCGTGCGCGGGGACGGCGTGCGCGCGCGCGTCGTCGTCTCAAGCGTCGGAAGCGCGCGCGCCGAGCGGATACGACGCGCCGACGGTGGCGCCGAGCGGGTCGACGACGCGCGCGAACGCGTTCGAGTCGTCGCGCGCCGGCGGCGAATCCATCTCGCCGTACGCGTATCGCCTCCGATGGCCGAGCGGATGGTGCGCGCTGCGCGACCTCGCGAGCGCGCGAACCGTGGGCGTCGACGCGTCGTTTAAGGATCCGCTGGACGAGGCGAGCACGCTCGCGGTGTTCGTGACGCGCGGCGTTCGCGAACGCGACGTCGCGTCGCGATACGGAACGCTCGATGAAGACGCGAGACGACGCGCGGACGCCGCGCCGAATCAAAAAACCATAGGCAAGAGGATCGTGCGCGTGTCCGTGCCGCGCGGCGACGGCGCCGGTCGCGTCGTCGTCGAGGCGCACGAGATCGAAACCGAAGTCGGCGGCGGCACCGCCGGCAGGTTCGGCGCCGCCGTCGAGCTCATCCGCGTCTGGGTAGCGGACGGCTCCGAGTGGTGCGTTCGCGCCACGGCGAGTAAATCCGCGTGGCCGCGCGTTCGCGGCGAGCTTCGTCGCGCCGTCGATAGCTTTGAGTTCGCGTGACCGTCGCGCGGCGTTAGACGTTCGTAGTCGAGAGTCGCGTGACTTTTTGGGGTGGGTTGAATGACTTGGGCGTGCGATTCAACGACGGGTAGGGTCGTTTGCGTTTCTTAGTTTTTATAGTAAAAGTGGTGACTTGGGCACCGGTAGATCCAAATCCGCGCGCGCGCGGAGACGCCGCGGAGACGCCGCGGGGACGCTCGAATTCCGCAATCATCACACCCCGACGCGCGATGCCGACGTCGGCGACGCCCTACCCCGACCCTCCCGCGTTCTTCACGCTTTACGGCGCGCCCGACGTCGTCCCTCCGGCGCCGCCGACGCCTCCCACGAACGCGGCGTACGCATCTTTCGGCGCCAATCATCACACCGCGCCCTGGCACGACCCCGACCACGGGTACGCCGCGTCCGGTGGGTTCGTCTACCCGATCTGCGTCGACGAGCGCGGGAAAACGGACGCGCGAGAGGAGATGTGCGCGCTGACGCGACACGCGACGGCGAGGTTCGTGGAGGCGATGGAGAGGTGCGTGGACGCGCCGACGCGCGCGGAGGAGGCGACGGGGGCGCTGCACGCGCTGTTCAACAACGCGCATAAATTGATCAACGAAACGATACGACCGAGTCAAGCGATGACGGATTTTGAGTATCAGATAGAACGGATGATTGAGGAGAAACGAACGAGCGTGGAGGCGCTGGAACGGGCGCTGGAACGGGCGAAAGCGGTCAAGGCGAACGCGGCCGAGGCGAGCGAGGATTTGGGAGTCGAGGCGCTGAAGAGAGCGCTGGAGGGGTAGATGCATAGATAGATAGAATTACAACGCAATGCGCGAGTGATGATGATACATCGTGTCGGTGACGATCACGTCCACGGGTAGAAATTGGCGAAGAGCGCGGCGCCGACGAGGGCGTAGGAGACGTGGTACGTCGCGATGAAGCGTCTCCACGCTTTGCTGTGGCGACCGAGGTGGGCCAGACCCCAATACATCGCCGGCGAGGTGCTCAAAAATCGCGTGGCGACTTGCACGTGCATGTACGTCGCCGCTATGACGGTCATCACCCCGAGTTTGACGAAGTACGCGCCGACGAAGAAGCGCTGCTCCTCCTTGACGAAGACGCGCGCGTCTCGCGACCAAGCAAAGCGCTTCGTGAGGTAAAACCCGAGCGCGATGGCGGGCGCGCCGAGCAAGACGTTCCCGAGGTTTCGCGCGCGATAGGACGACATGAAGCCTAGATTCCAGTAATGCCTCTGAATGAAAGAATACATCCCGCTCGGAACGTATCCGTACAGGTTGCGCCACGACTTTGGGCGACAATACGGTCGCTCCGCGCCGTCGAATACGGCGCCGTTGCAATATCGCATGTCCCCGAAATGAGCGAACGCGTAGTGCGGCGCGACGGTCAGCGCGATCGCGATCATCGCTCGCTTCAAGTGTCGCGCCGCGCGACGATGGCGCGTCTCGTCGTTCGCGTCGCGCAGTAAACGAAACATCTCTCGCCCGGCGTGTCCGAGCAACAAGACGACGCACAGCACCCCGTTCGAGCGGAACATCGTCGCGACGCCGAACAACACGCCGCTGTGCAGCACCTTATTTTCTTGCAACAGCGACCCCGCGGCGAACTGCGCGTACGCGAATCCCGCCTCGGCGTACGCGCTTCCGTAAAACACATTCGCCGGATTCATCGCGTACAGCGTCGCCGCGGCTTCCGCCAGCGCCTCATCCCTCAGCAACTGCGTCGACAGCGCGTACATCGCCTCCACGCTCCGCGCGAACGCGTACGCGTTAATCGCCACCGCCGCCGCGCCCGCCGCGCACTCCTCCCGCGCGTCGTCCCGCGTCGTCCTCGCCCCCGCCAGCCTCGCCGCGCGTCCCACCGCGGCCGTCGTCGCCCGCGTCGCCATCGCGAGCCCCGGATAAAACGCGTGCTGATGCTCGAACTCGTACCCTCGCACCGCGATCCCGACGTGATGTTCGCCGTCCCACGACGTCGCCGCGCGCACGCCCTCGCACGCGACGTCCGCGAGTCCGCCTCGCCGCGTCGCGTCGCGTCGCGTCGTCGACGCGCGCGCGAGCCCTCGCGAGGCGTCGTACGCCGGCATCGCGAGCCGCGTCGCGAGCACGACGCACAGCGCGACCGCGCGCATCCGCGCGCCGCGTCGAAACATCATCGCCCGCGTCGTCGTCGTCGTCGCGCCGCCGTCGCGCCGCCGCGAGGCGTCGCGCAGGAACGTCCCGAACGCCGCGCGCGTCGCGCGCCCGTCGCGCGCGCCGTCGCCGTCGCGCGGCATCGCGGCGCCGCCGCGCGTCACTCTGCGGCGACGCATCGACCGACGATGTCTCGACGCGCCGACGCGCGCGCCGACGCCGCGCTCGGCGCGTACGCGTACGTCGACCTCGCGGGCGCGACGCAGGGGCCGTTCGCCGCGCGCGCGCTCGCGCGGTGGCACGAGGACGGGTTTCTCGAGCGCGCGCTCGCGCTGCGGCGCGACGGCGACGGACGCGAGACGACGGTCGGCGACGTCGTCGACGCGCTGCGCGCGCGCGATCGCGCGCGCGACGAAGAGGACGACGACGCCGACGACGCGCGAGCGCGCGAGGGCGACGGCGCGCTCGGCGGGGTCGCCGATGACGATCGCGACGACGCCGGCGCGCGCGGGGACGACGCGAGGGCGAGCGCGTTGGACGATCGACTGTCGCGGTTGCTCGCGATCGGCGGCGGCGAGCTCCCGCGCGCGCGCGCGGTG
>Ga0206682_10000258_pt1 | contig 57155 bp, 44 predicted proteins | sample M240m12015metaG_FD_155444 | JGI IMG/M metagenome (GOLD analysis project Ga0206682, IMG submission 155444) | Ammonia-oxidizing marine archaeal communities from Monterey Bay, California, United States - M2 40m 12015 | ecosystem: Environmental > Aquatic > Marine > Intertidal zone | place: USA... | reverse complement strand
AAGTGTTTAGGATCATCACAATCACTCCAGAAGAACTCATACTGAGCACCCAGATAATGAATGTTACCCTGTGATGACTTAGCATGGAAGTGCCCAGACAATACAGACTCGAACCTGTTAAACACACTTGCGTCCATACCATCCTTACAGATTTGTCCACGTGCCATCTCAAACCCTGCGAGTTCCAAATGAGCACCTACCCATTGTGAGGAAGTATTCTCAAGGAAGTCAAGAGTTTGTTTCTCGTTCTCTGGATTGATCCACGGCACGAGTGCCATCTTGAATCCATCATAGTCCATATCAGTGGGTTCCATAATGAGATTCACTTCGTTCATATAATGCCCCTGCAATTCTTTCAGAGCATTTAGTTCGTTGGTGTTCTTATAGTAAACGTCATGGTTACCCAGAATGATATCCATAGTAATACCATACTCACGTAACTTCTCAAGGAAGATCTTACGGTTGTGTGATAATGCTTTAAAGTTTACGGTCTTGCGGTTATCATAGTAGTCACCCAGATGGATGATTTGCTTGATATCATTTTCTAACAAATACGGAAAGAACACTTCTGAATAGAAACGTTCTTGGTAACCCATAAAGATGTCAGATGAATTTCGAGCACCACAGTGGGTGTCATTTAATATTGCTATTTTCATGGATTATAATAAATTACCTATTTTCATTTAAGTATACCCATTGTACCACAGTATAACGGGTTTGTCAAGCGGTTGGTCGATCTACAAGGACTCGAACCTTGAACACAAGTTTAGAAGACTCGGATGATATCCAATTTCACCATAGACCGTATTCAACCGACTATACCATATGATCACTGAGATCAGAATCAACATTGACTGCACGTCTCTTACGTTGTTTCTTCTCTTCTTTTACATATTCCTTAAACTGTTTATCAGCATCTTTAACTGAGTCGATACGGTATCTCAATCCTTCTACGATGTATTGACCAGATCCTGCGTCATTACCATCTGCCAGAGAGTTGTCAACGAATGAATCAATATCTGCTTCTGAGATAAATTTCATCTTAATGTCTTGTTGCTTCTTCTCTTTAGCAATCCTACGTAGGAAAGCATACCATGAGATCTGGGTAAAGTATGCGAACGCATTAGGGTTACCAGATCGTGTAGCAGTCTCGATATTATAATTCTCGATTGCTTTCAAGCAGTTCTCGACTGCGTCCATAACCATTTCTTCTCTGTAAGTATATCTTACAAAGTTAGACTTATGAGATAAACCTTCTGAAATCTTTAAAAAACATGTGGCAATATAATCTGTTACAATAGGGTGATCCTTACCAGATGCCTTTGCTTCTTGTACTGATTTGCAATAGTTAACAACTGCAAGGGAAAATTCCTTGTTGTTAACGTAATGCGGTTTATCTTTAGGTTTCATTATGTATTCCTTTTGTTATTTTGTAATAGTAACCATTATAGCAAATTACTGAGGTATTGTCAAGTCTATACAAACTCTTTTTCTCAAGTCACTACTGCTGAATCTATGGTCACGTTTATTAAAGTAAAGATCTATATCACGTTTGCGACATATATCTTTACCGGTAAAGTCTTTGTCTCGATACTCTTCTCCTAATATACGTACATTAATAGAGTACATAGAGAGAATATCTTCTAGGTCTTGTTCGGATCCGTATGGTATAATTTCATCCACATATCCAATTGCTTTGAGTTGTGAGTATCTTTCTACCACAGTTTGAATGGGTTTGTTCTTACCTTCACGTTCAGATGGATCTACTTGCAATCCACAGATAAGATATTCACACTGATCCTTTGCCTCTCTGAGCATTGCGACATGACCGGCATGTAGCAGATCAAATGCAGAACATGTAAATCCTATTTTCATACAACCATGCCTATCAATTTAAATGCTCCCAACATACCAAAGAATACGAGTGCTTGTATTATAGTAGCATATGCGATTTGACGCATAGGATGAACTTCGGTCAACCTCTCTATCCAAGACTCACTTGGTGCTAAATTGACTACTTGTAATATCTTTTCTTTCTTCATAAAAATAATTAAAATAAAGCTTGACAGATTAAAAATTCTGTGCTATAATAAACTTAACGTTTGCCCCCCAGTGAATACAACATTAATGCACTGTAGGAAACTGCAATATCTTACCATTCCCACCATCAGAATCTTTGAAAAAATCATCGTCATCATCATCAAAAATCATATCGTCAAATACAAACATCTGATCGATACCAACAAGATACTGCTTAACTAACTCATCAATAGGATTAGCAATCCCCATGATCTTATCGACTTTAATTAACACAAACCTATCCACATCATCTTGGTAACACATAAACAGACGGAAAGTCCATATGCGAGTACCGGTTTCGGACGTGTGAAATTGGATACCAAGAGGTGCACGAACAATCAAATCCTCATCGGTTTCCTCAATAATCTCACATAGAACTTCTTCTCCGGTAACCATCTTGAGTTGTTTAATTTTTTTAATGTCTTTAATCTGGTACGTCATTACTATCCTTAATAGAAGTTCCCTTCAAGTCAATTGGGTAGATCTTATATCTGAACCCTTCTTTAGTATATATCCTAATCCTTTCGGCACTATGTTTGAGAGTGAAGTTCTTATGACTTTTCACATGAAAGTCATCTGCAATATCATATAACTTAGTTACTTGTCCGTTGTCTGATTGTCTGAGTCCTCTTCCGATTGACTGAAGTACTTTAACTTGAGACTTTGATGGAGTCCCAAACACAATATTATGAAGGTTCCTAATATTAATCCCAGTGCTAAAAGTCCCCAAAGAAGCGACAATAATTGCATCATTTTCTTTCTCCACTATTCCTCTGATTTTTTCACGGTCAGATGCATCAACCTCACCAGAAACATAGAATACTTTTCTTCCTTCTTCTACAGCATCTCTGATCAGTTCGACTAATACTTTGCCGTGTTTTTCTACGAACTGAAACATCACAAGTGTGTTGCCTTTAAGGTCAACTGTCAACTTGCTAATAAAATTGTTTCGTTGTTCGTTCGTTACAATATAATCAATTTCTTCTTGGTATGTCTTACCATTCATCCAGTGACATACATCATTATGATACCTAAGTAGTAGAACCGATATGTCCAGTTCTGCAAGTTGTTTATCCTTCTGCAATTGTGCGGTGGTAGTCACCGTGTTTACCTTACCGAATAAACCTTCGAGTACAAGTTTGTTTGTTTCGGTACCGTCCAGTGTACCCGTTGTGCCATACCTATATCTGGCATTGACACACTTGTCCATCATAGTAGACAGAGACTTTGCTTTAAATAAGTGTACCTCATCTCCGAATATTGCTTCGAACTGCTCAAAGAAATCAACCCCGAATTTGTAAATAGACTGCCATGTAGATATTATAATCGGGCAATCTGTTTTCTTATCCTTACCAGAATATATCCTGTGACAGTTAGTCTCTACATCATAACCATAGTCTTCGAAGTCTTTATACATCTGCTCTACCAATGATGTGGTAGGTACAATGATTAAAGTTTTCTTAACGTTCTTTTTTTCCTTGACATATCGCATTAAATTGTATATAATAAAACTCTTGCCACTGCCAGTTGGAGATAGTAGTAAACACCTTTTATTTTCAATACCATGTGTTACTGCTTTATATTGATAGTCTCTTAACTCGAATGGCATCTTCCAATTCTTCATAGTTTTTATGAGTGACTGGTGATCTACATTATTAGTCTGTGAGGGTATACCATATTTGGTATTGTCTACAATCTGTAGTGGATAGAATCGATCTCCGCAAAACTTTCTCAAGTGATGATACAGACCTACGTTCATTTGCTTGGTGACCATGTTATATAACTTAACACGACCATCCCAAACCTTACGTTTGAACGCTGGCATATAACGATAGCCCGGAACAAAAAACGAGAAGTGTTCTCTCAACTCTTGCTCTTGACCTGCGTTAGATTCTATTGCCATATAAGAGTGGTTTAATAATCTCACTCTTATGGTATTATCAGTACCCATTACCCACCTGCTTCAAACTGTCTCCACCTTATCATGTTACCAATAGTTTGATGTCTCCATTTGAGATTATCAACTATATCTGTCAATGTACTTATAATGGTTTTATAGTACTCAATCTTCTCCACAGATCTTTGTATCTCTGGATCTGCATTGTAGTAGTATTCCATTTCACCTTTAAGTATCTTTAGTCCATTAAATGGATCTGGTTCCCAACCACTGGCAAGAATCTCTTCTTGAGACATCTTACCATTGTAGTACAACCACTTCTGTTTCAACAAAGTTAACTGTGCATTCTCTGCACGTTTGTGTTGCAACTTAGTCAGTGATAGGTACTGCAAGTATTTTGCATGTAGGTTGGGGGTGTTCATAGACACATCATCTAATTTGTGCTGTCCAATCACACAGTCTTCTTTCCACTCTTTCAATATGCTTTCAAGATCTAACATTATATTTCCTCATTCTATATTATATATTACGAAATTATCCTCGTTCGATATGGTCGATACAGTCTTCCCAGAACTCTTCATCAAATCCTAAAGTGTATGATAGTGTTACTCTTTTACAATTAGTAGACGCATGATGAAAAATTCTGTCATGCTTATCTTCACCAAAGTAACCTGCTTTACACTGCCATCCTTGCGTATCTTGCATTCTGGTATGCTCCTTTGTTATGGGATCTACCCATTCAAAGTAACCATCTCCGGTTTCACTCCATGTGAATATGAGGTTATGTGCAGGTGTCTCTTCATTTGAATGCCAACCTATATAACCACCTTCCGGATACATCTGTGACAGAGCACAGTGTTGTATACCTAGTTCACTGCGAATCTTCCAGTCTAGTATATTATACTCTTTTTTATAACAAGAGTCAAGCGATTTATGATGTTGTGGTTTAAGACAATATGAGTATGCGGACTCTGGATACCCATCGTGCGGTTGTTTATACAAGGTCTCTAGATATTCCAGACTTGTGTGCCAATCACGTTGATTACCTTCGAGTCGTTCCATTGTATTGACAACGTCACTCTTCTCTACGAGGTTTATAAACTGACCAAGGATACTCGTTAAAGCATCATTCATAATATTTACTGGACGCATTTATTTTATCTCAAACGAACTGAATCTGAACCCCACGTTGAATGTTGGATAGATAACGTCCGTTGTATTACTTGACATTGTTATTGCCCCTATGTTAGTAGGTAAGCAATCATTGTATTTGATCTGAACATTATTATTGTTATGAGAGGTTAATATAATAAGTGTTATATCTGAATACGTAGATACATTAGCACCACCGACTTCGTTGTCTTGTTTTTGATTAACGTTACGTTCCAACCATGACTGCATTTCTTTATACGACTTCATGTCCTCATCAACCAAGACTTCAAGAGATAGTTCAGAGTATGTAATTTTATCACCTGCTAGTGGTACAGATGTAACACGTGCCACAGGAAGTTCTACTGGATTTGCATTTGCGCCAGGATGGGTAACAGACTGTGCAAAGAACTCTAGGTTCTTATATTGGTCACCAGAGATTATAAATTTAAATCCGGTTGGTTGTAAATAGTTTGTATTAGTAGTAAGTGCCATAGTAACCTCTTATATTATACTTCTATTTATACGAGTTATAAGTGCCATCCTTGGCAGTAATTCTATTCCCCTTCTGGTGCTGTTGCATCTGTGCCAGTCTTTTCCGCAACATCTTTAATCAAATTTGATGTTACATCCAATACACCGGCAGTTACACCAAAGACATCTGAACCGACACCTTTAATAACACCACCAGTACCATCGATAGTTGCATCGACAGTTGAACAAGCAGACAGAACTAATGCGAATGCAATTGCAATAAAACGCATGATACTCTCCTGTTTTCTATATTACTGGATAACCAGACACCACGGTAATACCGTCTCATACTTCTTTGTTCAGTTCGTGAACACACTTATTTATACGCATAAAAAAAGGGACTCCGAAGAGTCCCTTTAAAACAAATACTAAAGTATTCTTATGTGAGGATGTTGTCCACACGGAAGATTCTGTAGTATTGGTTAGTCTTAGCAGATGCCAAAGCATTGTTAGCAGGAGTCGCACCGACAAATGGGTTTGATGCCATTCCGTAACGAGTCTTGAAACCAATTTTTGGTTGGAAAGTATCTTCCCCAACTGCTTTAACCATTTGCAATGGTACGTATGGGCAGTAGAAAACACCAGCGTCATAAGCATTAGTACCTTTATAACCTACAGTGATGTAGTCAGTAGATGCATATGGATCGATGTATACTTTGATACGTCCGTTTAGAGTACCTGCAAAAGTGTTACCTGTGTCATCAACCTGTAGGTTAGTAGACATAGCAGGAGTGTAATCAAGCATACCAGATGCAGAAAGAGCAGTAGCAACGTCTGAAGAACAGATGATGATGTTACCTTTTCCACGTCTTGTTTCTTTAGCGATCACGTTACATTCACGGTCAATCTGTACTACAAGACCTTTGAATTTCTCAGCAGACCAACGACCATCAGCATCAGTTGACAAGTCAAAGATACCTTTAGTTACTACGTTTGATTGAAGAGCACCAGTCTTTGCTTGACTATTGATAGTACGGATAACTTCACGGTTAATTTCCGCAAGGATCTCAGTACTAAGAATGTTAGCAAGTTCTGTCTCTGCATCCAAACCATGGATTGCTTTAAGATCTTGAGCAAGTTCTAATGAGTACTCTGCTTTAAGAGCACGTGACTTAGCAGTAACACTTGCCTTTTCAATGGTGAAACCCATTTCAGCAAAAGGTGCTCCAACTCCGTCACCAAGTGCTTCAGCAGCTGCTGTAGTCATTGGAGAACCAGTTAATGCAGTAAGACGGTTATCGTCTAAAGTTCCGTCTGGTGTTGCAGAATCAGCAACTCCGTTGAAACCAGATACGTTATCACTGTCGTGTCCACCAGAAGCACGATCACCAGAGAACTGAGTCTCTGCTTCGTTAAATAATGCTTCACGGTTTGAAGTAGATCCACCTGCATATCTTGCTTTCATAGCAAAGATAAGACCAGTAGGGCCACTCATTGGTTGTACACCACAAACGTCATATGCCATAAGATTAGGCATTGCACGTCTTACTAGTGAAATAAGAACTGGATCCCAGTTACCTACTGAACCAGTGTTCGCACCGCCAGGAGCTGCTTCGTTCAACGAACCAAATCCAGCGTGCATGTTACGCTCTTCCATCATTGCTTTCTCTTGGTTTTCCAAGATAGCGGCAGTAACAGCTTTACGTTGGTGGTCTTTAATCTCGCCGGCAGAACTTTCGTTCAGTACTGGTGACCACTTTTCGATTAATTTATCGTAAGAGTTCATAATTGTTTCCTTAATTATAGTGTTTTAGATGTTTTTCTAATTGCAGTGAGGTATGAGTCCATCGCAGCTGAAGTTTCCAGAATTTGCTCTGGTTCCTCATCTACAATTTGTACATCTTCCACTACGGTTTGTGAGAAATGAGATTCTTTTACAGTCTCAACTTTTGATGCGAAATCGTCATCTAAGTCAAATCCTTCAACTAATCCTTTTAACTTCTCGATTTGTGTGTCTGCCAGACCTCGACTTGCTTCGGCAATGATTGCATCACGCTTCAACACTTCTAGTTCTTCTGACAATTTAATGCTCTCACCAGTTTGCTTGTTAAGAGACTCTTCGAGTTCCTCAACCTGCACAGCAAGTTCATCAACTAGGTCAACTTTGGATTCTGGAACATCAATATGAGACTCTACGAATAGATCCTTCATTTTGCTCATAAAGTTCTCAGCAATCTCAGTCCTAAGACCGTTCTGTACTGCAACTTTATTATCTTCCATCCAACTTTCAACTACGTAGTTTAGGTAAGAATCTACTTTCTCAACAAGATCTGCTTTAACAGCAGTTACTTCTTCAGCAAGTTCTTCTTTATATTGTGTTTCGATACGAGACACTTCTTCAGACAACTTTGATTTCAACGATGCTTCAAAGATGATTGCTGTTTTGCTCTTGAATTCATCGGATAGAGTTGCCTCTGATTCCATGATTCCTTCGAGTTCCGCAGTTGTATCGATTGGAGATTCAGCAATAACTGCTTCGTCTTCAACTTCTACTTCTTCACCCATGACTTTACCGTATGATGCTTGTAGGTCTACTTTCTTCATAGAATTAAGTTTACCGTACATAGCAGAAATCATACCTGCCTTAGTTTTAGGAACAGGTGCTTGTTTAGTAGCATCTGCAGCCTTGTCTACTGAAGCAACTGATTCTGGTTCTGAGACTGGTTGCCCGTCTGTTTTAGATCCATCACCTTTTGGTTCAGATTTTTCTTCGAGAGTTTCCTCCACAATGTCGTTAATTTCTTCATCGTGAAGTTCAACTTCGACTTTATTTTCTTCAGTCATTATTGACTCCTATATTTTAGATTTGATTAACGAGAGGAAATTTTTAAACTCCCGAATTTGTACAGCAGAACTGTATGCCTTCGGTGCATTTTTAATCTCTGTCTCCATATCTTCAATGACTTGAGGTTCCAAAATTCCATTATTCCAAACCCAATCTACACCTTCCATAATACCATTAACAAAAGCATCCGGTGCGGATGGATCTTGGACAATGTCCACAGTACTCAAGATGAAATCATCTTTAACGTAAGCGACACCGTTTCGGTTCTCAAGACTTCCCATACCACGAGTTGACACTCCTAGTTGCACACCACCTTCAAGCAAACCTTTTACGATCTTACCCATTGGAGTGTCCAATATTTGTGCCTTTCCAATCACATCATTACCTTCCAATTTTAGGTCGGTAATGAGATGTGAAACTTTGTCTAAGTTAACTGTCGGCCCTTCGGGGTGATTTAATTCCCCAACCGCACGTTTCTTAGATACTTGTTCTTGAACGTATTTGCCTACTGCCCTTTCCATAATTGGTTTGGGGTAGACTCTTCCGTTTCTATTTTTTTTATCTGCTTGAGCAAAGACACCTTCGATGACAAAATTCTTATCACCGTTGTCTTTCTTCTCAATCAGACATTCTAAATTTGTTTCTGTAAATTCACTTATCAGTTTCATTTAATTTTACCACCTAGTTCGTTTACAGCAATCTTTAAATTCTTCTTTGCCTCAGATTCTGTTTTAAAAATATCAAGTTTATCACCATCGATATACACAGTGTATCCCTTTGGTTCTTTAACAATAGATACAATGACCTTGGGGATTCTTCCCCCTGCCTTTGCTTTAAAGACTTCTTTTCCTTTACCGTAGGAAGTCTTTTCTCTAAGTTCTTTAAAACTTAACATCCAATAAACCTTGTTTTAATTTTAAGTTATACAGTTATTTATACAAAAAGTAATCTTAACTGGACACTTCGTCTGAAGTTTCTTCTTCTTCGACTTCGTCTACTACTTCGAGTTCTACCTCTTCAGTCTCGTCATCTTCAAATGCGTCATCTGCATCACCAAGTTCCATTTCTGGTTCTTCGGGTGCATCATTAAAGATAGTGTCTGCCACTGCTACTCGTTCTGCATCAATTGCATCGTCCAACTTAACATTCAATAGATTATCGAAATGATCCTTTGCACGGTTAAAGTTCTGGTCAGCAACTGCATTAATGAAATCAGTGATTTGTACACCACCTTGTTCAGTTTCTGCTACTGCCACTTCTTCGTTATTTTCTACTTCACTCATCGTTTTCTCCTACTTTCTCAAAGTCATCGAAACGGTCTTCTTGACCGTCCCAGTTTAAATCACTATGCTGTGCTACGTAATCTTTGTAACTCATTAGTATTCTTCTTCATCGGATCCACCCTTGGCATTTTCTGCCTCGACTTGATCCTTCATTGTTTCGATATCCTCATCGGACATCATCATTACGTTCTTCATAACCCACTCACGTGAGAAGTATTCACCAACGTATTGACTTAACTGATCAAGAGTACTTAGTCTTTCTCTAAGTAACTCAGAATCCTTTAATTCTGTAAAGTGATTGTCACGGATGAAATCAATCTGAATATCATTCTTCCATGAGTTCCAATCCTCTAGGGTAATAATCCCCTTGAGTATTAATTGTTTCTTCAATATCTGTGTGAACAGAGTTGAGAAACGTTTACGTAATCTGTCGATAAACTTCTGGAACTTCACTTCATCTCTAGAGATCTCTGTAGATCTGCCTAAAGAAAATTGTGATTCTTGTTCTAAACGATTAATCGGCACATTCAATGCACGATATAATCTTTTCTGGAAGTAGACAATATCGTCTATCTGTCCAAGGTTATCACCGCCAGGAAGTGTACTAATCTCAGTACCTCTTCCACCTTCTCTACGTGGTAACCAGAAATCTTCAAGCATACTCATATGCTTACGATCATCTTTTAAATTACCAGTACTTGCATCGTATACTAACTTGTTACGATAACGAGTCTGGATCTCTTTCATATGTTGTTCTGCTTTGTTTGCAGGTAAGTTACCAACATCTATATAAAAGATTCTACGTTCTGGTGCACGTGCGAGACGATAAATCACCAGACTGTCTTCCATCATACGCAACTGGTTGATGGGTTTAATTGCTTTGTGTAAATAACTGATTACACGTTTCTTAGTAGGATCTGTAAGTCCAGACGTAACATATGATACTGAATCTGGTGTTAACTTAACTGCGGATTGGGTTTGATTCTTTTCTTGGAATACGTAGAACTCATCTGTCTTGTCTACAACCTTTGCACCGGTCTTGTTATCCTTCTTATACTTTACTTCCTTTACTTTACGTATCTTAGTAGCATCGATAGGACGGATCTCTTGGATCCCTGCTTTCATATTACCTTCGTTTACCACAAGGTGATGGATCAATCGTCCATCAACGTACCACGATCTAAATATGTCGTGACCTAATTCGTTGAAGTTCAACATCCCTTGGATGCCATCGAACTCTTCGATAATTAATTTCTTGATCTTATCAGACGTTTCTACTCCGTCAAGGTTGATCAGAACCGGAGACTCGTTCTCTGAACCACTAACTGATTCATTTATAATATCTTCAATGGCGGCATCAACCTCTGGGTGAGTTGCCACACCACGATACTTCATAATCATTTCGGCATTGTCTTTAGCATTGTCACCGTTGATGTCAATGTATTGACCATAATGACTTCCAGATGCGGTTACATAACCTGCACCATCATCGTCCGTCTTAGGGACAATAGAAGGAAGTTTATCATTCTCTTTATTAGGATCTGCTTTCTTAGTACGAGAAAGTTCGAACCCAAAGAGTTTCATTATACTATTATTATCGTCTGCCATATATTTGCCTTCAATGTAAAAAATACGCAGGGGAGTTTATCTCCCCTACGCATATATTTAGCACAAACTTAACTAGTTGTGCCAGACTCCCAGTACTGTACTTGGAACGTAACTTGGAACTCTTCGATTGTATCGACAGTATCGTAGTTAAGATCAATTGCAGTAATGTTGGTTGGGAAGCAAGAACGGAAGTTGTAACTCTTAATTACAAGTCCATCTTTGTCCAACTGATCAACGGATAGGTCAGTCTGATACTCTGCCGGATCATTGAAACCAGTGTTCGCATTATGCGAATTGATTCCGTTCATCCAACGTTCCATAGCATCACGTACTTCGAAACCTGTATCGTTGATTACAGTTACAGTCCACTCTTCGAATGTTCTGTCTCCTGCTATCTTCAACTGTCTACCACGGAATGGTACAACAATTGGAGCTACAATCGATGCCGGTAACTGGGCACCCTTTACCATAAATGACGTAAGTTCTGCGTCACCTAAAGCATAGGTTGGAAAGTTAACCTTACAGTTAAAGAGGTTAGGACGAGCACCACCACCTTTGAGTTTAGATTTAAAATCATCTACACCTAAAATTGCCATATCTATTCTCCTTATGCTCCTACCGTGCCAACGATCTCTTCAAAATCTACACCAGTTCTAACAGCAACAAAGTTCAATTGAACAAAGTTAATAGAACGTGCAGGTTTCACAAAGATGTTTGCAACGAATTGGTTATTGTCTATCACTTCTTGGTTGTTGTTTGTATCGTCACAAACGACTTTAAAGTCAGTGATCCCTCTTCGACCTTTTACTCTTCTGAGGAAAGGTTCTACGATGTTTGTAAATTCAGCACGAGTAAAGTCATCGTTGAATTCGAACATCACATTTTTTGCCGCTTCACTAATTGACTTCTCAATAGCAATGAACAATCTACGTACATTGATTCTATCGAAGGCACTAGGACGTGACTCTAATGTTTTGTCACCAAACAATACTAGACCTACGCCTGGTATGTTAGCAACGGGATTTACACCTGCTTTATACAGTTGATCCCTTTGGGTTTGGTTCGGGTTAGTTACGATATCAGTAACTCCACGATAGTTACCACGCCTTTGACCGGCAGGTGAATACCATGGATCTGCTATAATATCTGTAGCTGCCATTAAACCGGCAGTGCTAGAGTTAGCAGGAATATTGATATACTTATCGTTATATTTGTCGAACACTTTTAAGTAGTTATTATCAACCACTAAGTATGATGATTTAGTTAATCCGTCTACAAAGGATACAGCATTAGTCGCAGCTTGAGCGTCAGTAACACCAACAGCACCAGTTTTGTTTACAGAAGCAACTACAACACAGTCTTTACGATCAGTTGCTGTAGCAGTTAAGTCATTTACAATTGTTGCTCCGTCACCGGCAGAACCATATGAAGGTGCGATCAAGAAGTCAATTTCAGTTTGAAGTTTGTCTTCGAATAGATCGAAACCAGTCAAATAGTCAGCAGTACCTAGAGCACTAGAAGCAAGACCACCACCTAATGTAGAAGTAAGAGGAGATTGACCAACAGCACCTGCTGAGTCAAATCCATAGTTTACATTTACATCTGTAGTAGTTTTTGTATTCCAGTTAGCACCTTGTCCTAAGTAAGTACCACCAAAGGCAGAGTCATCTCCAAAATAACCGTTCCAAACATATTGAGACTGAGTGTTCAATACATCTGAGATGTTATTAGGTGAATTGTCTTGAGTGGTTGCTCCCTTAGCGGCAGACAGAAATTCAAACTTTTCGAGTACTGTACCGGCAGTTCCAGAGATATCTCCAGTTCTATCGATTACAATAACGTGAACTTCGTCATTAGATCCACCGTTTGCTGTAGCATAAGGGGATGTTCCTGGCTTACCACCAAATTCATTCCTATATGCCCAATTAGTAAAGAGATCAGTACCAGAGTCAACGGCAGGACAGAAAGATACTGTCAATGCGTTTCCTAAGTCGCCTGGATATTTTGCAATCCAAGTTCCGGTTGAAGTCTTTGCTCCGGTTCCTACAGCACTAGAGACACCATTGTCCCAGTGAGTAGCATTTTTAACTAGATCTACTGCGTCAGAGTCTAATTTTACAATTGCACTGTGTGCGTTTTTACCTCCATTGTTCTCTCGAACAATTTGGAGTGTTTGTGAGTACTTCAAGAAGTACGAGGCACTGTGGAAGTCCACAGTATTAGTGTCGTCAGGCGATGCGAAGACAGAAACTAGACCGCTTTCATCGGCGATTAGAGTTCTTTCGTGCACAGGGCCCCAACGGAAATTTCCTACATAACCCCCACCAGATGAACCGACAGCAGGTACGATACCTGTCTTGTCAATCTCACTGATTGAGATTCGAGGAGAAGCGGGTTTAACAGCCATAGCATTATCCTTTTTAGTTACGAATTATAAGTTAATCATTATACGGTTATTTTCAATACTTATATTTATAACAATTACTTTTTTAAGACTACCAATCCCTGTCTTGGGTGGTGTCTATACCTATTTCGTGCCATCCTTTGAATTCACCTTCCGTGATCAATCCATCGTCTAGTCCGTCATCTATTGCACCAAATGGAACAATATCATCATTAATTTCTTTCATCCTATCCTTAAACATCATATCTTTTAAATTGATATCTGTCATATCAGCAAAGAACTGAGTAGATACAAAGTATCCAAACATAACCAAATTCATCATTAGATCATCATGGTTACCGTCAGATGCTTGATATGATTGTCCTTTACCAACAAAGGTAGAGATTTCTAATATAGTATGTTCATCATGTATTTCTAATTTGTTATGCTCAAGTATGTCTTTGATAGATGAACATCCAAGTCTTTTAGTCTTGCGGTTCATTTCTATACCAAGTGCGTTTGCTTTTACTGAAGATGATGTGTGTAGGTTTTCATACTCTAACTCATAGTACAGACCATTACAAACTACCGTTCCTTGATCATTTGCCTCAACAACAACCCATGCCTCGTTGTAGAGATTCGCATACTTATATATAATATTAGGAAAGAGCAAGGGAGAAATAGTATTGTTGCGATACGTACATACCTGCTTGAATGGTCTAGTCGTAATATCGATTACGTTAAACGTAGAAAAATCCTGTCCTCTTCCCTTCGATACATCAACTGTCATTATATATTGATGTTCCTTTATAGGTTCTTCATATATTAAACAGTCACCACCCTCGGTGTATGTTGTAGGATTTCTACTACGCAGACTCATCAAAGTCTCTGCGTTGATTAGTGTATCGCCTGTTCCAAAGAAGGTATTACCAAACTCTTGATCGAATTGTAATTGAGAGGTATTCGCAATTGTTTCTGATTTCCATTTCTCATCACGGCCAGGAACATCCCACCAGTCTACTCTAAATGGTTTATATTCATTGACCTTTTGTATTGCCCCTGTCCATATCTTTTCAAACTGATTACCAATACCATTGGCAGTCGATGTGATAATTACTTTTGTATCTTTTCCCGAAGATACGACAGGATAGGTTGAAGTATAGAACTCAGATGCATTTTCAACGAAAGCAAACTCATCAAGAAAAAGCAAGTTAACAGACATACCACGAATAGAGGAACCAGAAGTAGCAGAGGCGATAATTCGAGAATTGTTACTAAACTCAATGCTACCCTTGTTAAGTGCTTTTGTACCAGGCTGTAAGAAGAAGGGGAGATTCTCAAGCATGAGAGTAACCCGTGATAACATCTCACGTGCAGTGGCACCTTTGTTTGCAAGGATGGCAATTGTTTTTTCGGGGTGGAATAATGCGTACCAGAGTAAGTATCCGACACTTGATATCGACTTACCACTCTGTCTACAAGCAAGTACGATAGCAAACCTATTCTTATCAAAGTGTTCGAACATTTTTTCTTGATAATCATAAAGATCGAATTTGACGAGTCCTTTGTCAAGATGTACCACCTTTACATAGGTACGACAGAAGTATGCAGGATCCTTCATGCATTTCTGGTATTCTAGTATATCTTTCTTTGTCCATTCTTCGGCAACTCCATCTCTCTTTACGTTGACGTTACCAAGATAGGACTCTTTAGTCTGAATCGTCATGGTCAATCACTTTGGCATCATCCTGTAATAATCTTTGTAAATCAGTAGTAGATCCAATAAATAAATTGTTATTAGTAGTTCCTTCGAGTTTCTTAGGATCGTCTTCCTTGGTAACATCCTTATACTTCTTATTAAGATCCATAAGTTTGTCATTGACATCTGAAATGTTTTTGATCATGCCCGAAAGAACTTCGAATGCACGGGGGTGTTCACTTTCACGTGCCACCTCTATCATCAACTCAAGAGATTCTCTACCCTTCTCGATCAAATCGTTATAGGTATCCCTCGAAGTTTCATAATCTTTATCAATGTTTTTTTCTGTCATACTAATATATCTACTATTCTACCTTTCCTTTCTAAACCAAAACCATACTTACGTTTTATATAACGAGCATAGTTTAACATTACTGAGCACTATCTAAATATGCCAGATTGAATCCATAATCACTATCAGCATTTACACCACTCGGAGTGGCAGTTGTTTGCATTGATAGTTGGAAAGTATCACTATCACCAAGAGTATATATGTTGTTGTTAACTGTTCTTACAATAGAGGATGAGTTGATAGGCCCATAGAACGCAATCTTCATATTAAACGTTAATGTGTAAATAATTGTTCTACGGTCACCAATGGATCCTTCGAAGTCATCTGAGAATGACACCCCAGTTAAAGCAATAGGTACGTCTTCTTTTATCTCTGGATATTGCGTACCGAACGGTTTTACCGAAACTGTATATTGTGGATTAAAGTATGGTAATATTTGCTCTACCATTTGCAATGCATCATCTTGTGATTTTGCATATACGTTTACGTCAAACGAAATGTCATATGGAACTGAGGTATAAAACTCATTTCTTTTATTAACACTTCCACTGAGTGCAGTAGAGAACGAATTAGTTTTAGGCAATTGTCTCTCCGGACTATATGCCATTGATGTAATCTCAAAAGACATACGTGGAAGTTTGATAGCAACTCTACGTTCGGATTGCTCCCCGTCTTTCATCTCATTTAATCTTTCTATAAAAGATCTTTTGGGTGCATATGATAAAGGCACCTTGACTTGAGAGATAGTTTCACCCGCACTGTTTTGACGCAGTACATAAATGTTATTGAATAAAGATCCAAATACTGATACAGCAGTTCGAACCCTCTTATGATAAAACCATGATCCAAACATTATGCCATATCTCCAAATGGATTACTCTCTGAGAAGTCTAAGAAGTCACCTTCGAAGTCATCAAAGAAGTTTGCTTGTGGTGTGTCGGCAGTAGGATCACTTGAATAGTTTGACTGTATTTCTTGTAACTCTCCTACTAAACTTGGAGCAAAGTGTGCTCCGGATGTAAGACCGATTACTGCGTTACTAGTATTAAATGTATGGAACTTACCATCTGTTGCACCAACGTGTGCTAAGTATAGGCAATTATCTGAATCAGACCACTTGACAACTTCACCTTTTATGGTATAATTATCAGTAACCTGTTGAATAGATTCATTGCGTTTGTACTCACCACCCGTAGATGGTGCAGAGAAGGTAACCGTAGGTTCTCCTTCATAATATAGTCCTTGATCATTTATAATGACTGATTCCAATCGACCACTAGCATCGATTGTTGAGGTTGCGGTTGCAGATATAGCATTAAAATGTTCTAGAACAGCAGTGGCAGAATCAGAAGTATACTCGACAGTCTGTGGGGTAAGATTAGTATCTACTCCACTATCTACATATCGAGGAACTAACAGACTTGATTTAGAACCAACCTGTGCTCTGAATTCATCGATGTACCCTGTGAATGCGTCCCATTGGACACCATCAATCTCTCGGGCGGCATCGGATCCTACGGCATAACCATTACTAGAGATCCAATCAAATGTTACTCCGGTAATGTTATTATCGTACTTTTTGACATTATCAAAATATACAACAAGATTATTTGTTGCGTCAGCACCTATTAATAAATGGTGCCAAGTGTCTGGTGCAAAGATAATATTATTACCAACGAGGTTTACCAATCCACCCCCACCGTTATTACCCCTACTATAGACTAATTCTCCGGCAGAGTTTATACCCCAGAAATAAGTTTTTGCATCTCTTCCAGTACCACCAGTTGCGAATAATACTTGTTGACCAGATACTGGTAGAGTATCAACTCTTACCCACATCTCAATTGTACCATGAACATTTGTTTGAGAGTATGGTTGTTCTAAACCACGTCCTCTAAGAACATTAAGTGACTGGTTGCCTAGTTTAGCAACCCCACCTAAGTTTGCACCTATAGTAACGGTAGGTGCAGTTAAGTAACCACGTCCTTGAGTGCTCATATCAATGGATGTTATCTGACCATTTAAATTCATAACAGCATCACCTTTGGCAGTAGACACCGAAGGGGTTTCCATAGTCAGTTTATATTGATATGCACCTTCAACTTCAATGTCATCGATACTATCGATTCCGGTATCAAAGTCCTCATCATTATATTCAAATAACTCGCATTGAAGTCTGAACGTAGGTAGTTGGTTTAATTGGTAGAATGGAGTTTCGGTTTCAACCTTAAAGATTTCAAATAATGACTTAGAGAATGGGATGTATATAACATCACCCTCACGTGGACGGAAATTATAAGCATCTAGTTTATCACCGATTAAAGACTTCCAACGTCTACGTGCACACACGAAGGTTGCTTGGTCTCTTAGTTCAACACCAAATTTAGAAAATAGATCTCCCTCGCCCCCAAAACCATCTGCGTTCTCAACGTACATCTCGATCTTATATGCATCACTGAAATGTGATGGCACATCGTCAAGAAATACCTTGTCAACGTTGACTAGTTCTCGTGGAAGGTAATATACATCTTGACCATAAAACTGCAAAGATTCTATTACTAGATCTTCGTACAGGTTCTGTTCAGACCGTACTTCCTTTGAAATCCATGGATTTGTTGCCATTGTTTATCCTATAAAGAACATAGGGCCGACATCTTCTTCTTCCCTAAACTTTGTCATTATTTGTTCTATCTCTGTATTTGCATCATCGTAAATTTGTCTTCCCGACATAGTAACACCGCCGGGCAATTGCATACCTTCAAACTTAGACATATTTTGTCCCCATTGCTTTTTAATAAGTGCAGTAGTGTATGTCTTTAAAAACTTATGATTCCACAATGAATTCAGTACTGAATTAGTTGCAACGTCTGGATCTAGATCTCCGTATACCTCAAAGATTACATAGTTTCCTACTGTAAAGTCTCCGGCATCATGTTCAAAATGAACACGGTCTTTCTGTCTTTCGAATGTTATTAATGGTTCACCACTTAATTTCATATCAAGTAATGATAGATGTTGTTGCATTTGCTCATAGTATGCCATATCACCTGCAAATCTATTTAGTTCAGAAATATCATTCAGTCTCATTTGATACTTGATATCAAAGAAGTTAGTAGATGCAGAGGCATTATCTACACGGAACATACGAACTACGGTAAGAAGATCCTGTCCAAGATCAATATACTTGTTGTCAATATCTGCTTGAGTGATCTGGTGTTTAATGTAGAAACGTCTTTTTCCATCCGGATGATATTCTCGGAACCACTGTAGTGCTTCGTCAACACGATCTTCGATCTGCTCATCTGCGACATTAATCTCCAATACAGGTGATCCTAGTGCTCGTAAGCTGTAATCAATAAGTTCGTCTCTTGTGTCTGGGTTTGCCATAATTCTTACCTTAGTTTAGTAGTGTACCGGATGAGTTGTACACATTGATTCTATAATGCGTTCCTTGTTGTCCGTCTAATGTGTCTGCGTTCAGACCACTTGTGTTTGTGTCAACTGTTTTAATTGCTGTTAATAGTTCGGCGGCAGTTGAGTACGTCTCACTAAATGAGAATGCACCAGTTGATGCATTGTATCCAAGATCACCAGTTGCCGAAAAGAATCCTCTAACCTCACCTTGATCTGCTGTTATCGCACCTGTGCTACTATTATAGTCTATACCAGAAGATGCACTTATTGCACCTCTTGCACGAGCAGTAGTGTGATACAGATTACTGGATCCCTCACTGAGAGCATCTGTGTCGTGGTTTGATATGTCTGATACCGTACCAGTTACATTACCTGCAATGTTACCAACAAAACTGGATGCTTTTAATGGTTTGTTGAAATCAAAACGAGTGTTACCATGATCCCATTTCAATACTGGAATAGTACCAGATGACCATGCACCGAATGTTAATCCTGCACCGTCTGTAAGTGCGGATGTTGTGGCATTATTACCCACAACAATATTCTTATCTTCAACCGACAATGTACCAACGTTTAGGGTAGTATTATCTCCAGACACCGTTAGGTCTCCAGACACGGTTACGTCATTAAATGTTACATCACTTGTAGTTCCTACTGCCTGTCCAATACTGAACTCACCACTACTGTATGAAACACCAGTACCTGCACTTAAATGTGCACGAACTTCTGAAGCACTCGGCCCTGTGTATGTGATTACACCAGTAGAGTTATTGTAGGAAAGTGATCCATCACCACCCGCATCGGTAACAGAGATACCAGTACGAGCGGCACTATCTGCCATTGCATCTGTGTACTGAGTAATCGTTGTACTGATTGCACCATTGGATATACTAATACCAGTACTTGCACTGATAGCAGATCTGATATTTGCGTTTGTTACTTTAGTATATTCTAATGCACCTGTACCAGAGGTATATGATATAGAACCAAATCCTGTACCACTATTGGATGCACTTATTGCATTACGTGCACGGGCAGTGGTATGATAGAGGTTAGTCCCTTCTGATAAATCAGATGTTGAGTTATCACCAAAGTCTGAATCAAATCGTGCGGTAGTATAATATAATACACCCCCACCTTCTGCGACATCATTGGTGGTTAATGTTACAGCACCTGTTTCACCGTTAACACTTGATACTGGTGCCGCTGTCTGTGAGAATGATATAACACCTGTTGAATTATTATAATTTATATCTCCAGATGCTGATATCAATCCTCTTACTTCTGCATCTGTTCTTTCTGTGAAAGATACGACACCTGTACTGCTATTATATGAAAGAGATCCAGTAACACTTATTGCACCACGTGCTCTTGCGGTTGTATGATATAGGTTGGAGGATCCTTCATCAAGATTATCTGTATCAAATGCATCTATTGCTAGTTGTGCATTGAATGTGCTACCATCTGCTGTACCTAGTGATAAAATACCATTGGCAGAATCGAAAGATATAGAAGATACGCCTGCGACTGTCTGATTTGTAACACCAGTAATACGACCTTGGGCATCAACCGCAATTTGAGGAATGACTGTAGTTGAACCATACGTTCCGGCAGTTACCGAAGTATTGTCTAGATTAAGGACACCAGATGCTTCGGTAATACCTGTGCCACCAGAGATTTGTCTGAGTGTAGTAATACCAGAAGTGCCAGAAGAATCTGTTGTTTTGAAAAAGAGTCTTCCATCATTTGTGTTAAGTGCTAATTCACCTAATTCAACGTTACTTACGGAAGGGGATTTACCCTTAACCGCACTACGTTTAATCTTTACTAGTGTGTTCGACATATGTCAGTCTCTTCCCAATATTGGATAACCCCTGTATATACAGGGGAATAATTAATTAATACGTGCCACCGTCCAGTGTGGATACAGTCACAGCACCAGAGGTTACTGTAAACTGGTCACTATCATAAGATGATACACCTTTGTTTGTTATTGTTGCCAACTCTGCTGTAAATGTATGAGTACCAGCGGCATCATTATATGTAAAGTCAAGACCTTCACCGACTGCAATAGATGCACCCATGATGTCTTCGATATATTCTTCAATGGCAACACCATTGCGGAATAGTTCTGGAGCATCAAAGTTTTTATTAGCAACCCACTTATCACCAGTTACTGCATACTGTAAAGTAGCAGAGGCACCGTTAATTGTAAGTCCTGCCCCGTTAGCGGCAGTTGCATCAGCGGCACTATCAGCAAGAACGAGGTTCTTGTCATTGATAGTCATGGTAGTTGAGTTGACTATTGTCTCAGTACCTTGTACTAAGAGGTCACCTTGAATTATGACACGACCACCTGCACTATCTCCACCTTTTGGATCAAGTATAAGGTCATTTACAGAAGATGGTGTAGATATTGTATTACCGTTAATAGTAATGTCATCTACTGTCGCACTTGTTAATCCTACCAGATTAGTAATCGTACCACCAAGTGATACGTCTGTGCTACCAATAACAATGCCATCATTGGCAAGGTCTGCGTTAGCAACGGATCCAGATTTAAGACTTACTGCACCAGAAGTTAATGTAAAGTCATTGGTGTCAAATGATGCAATACCTTTGTTAGTATATGTTGCATCTTCACCTGCGACACTAATCACAGTACCAGTGTGAGTTACATCAACACCTTCTCCACCAAGGATAGAGAACCCATGAGATGCCGGTGTTAGTCCTGCACCTGTGTCGGTTGTTATAGTTTTAACTACTGCATCATTTAATGATACCGCACCAGAGGATACTCCGAAGTCTGCGGTTGCGAATGAGGCAACACCCTTTGCACTTACGGTTGCGTCTGCAACTGTAACGGTGACATTAGCACCAGAACCACTTGTTGTGATACCTTGTGCACTATCACCTATAATACTAAACGAATGACCTGTCGGTGCTGTGCTACCAGAGTTTGCACCTACACCTTTAACGACTGCATCGTTAAGACTTACTGCACCACCTGCAACTCCAAAGTCTGCTGTGGCAAAACTCGCCGCACCAAGTGTTGTAGTTGTAGCAGATGCTAGAGTATATCCGGCAGTGTTAGTAGAAGAGTCAAACGCAAAAGTAAGACCTGTTCCTGTAGCACTAAAGTTTAAACTTTGAGATGCAAGAGGGATTGTATCTCCATGAACACTAAGAGAAGTACTGATTGAAGCAGTACCAGCGTCAGTCAAACGACCTTGTGCGTCAACGGTGAATGTTGGTATCGCAGTTGCAGATCCATAGTCTCCTGCGGTTACCGCAGTGTTGTCTAGTGCTATTGCGATGTTATCGTCTGAGACAGTTGTAGATAGACCAGTCCCCCCTGCAAACGTTAATGTTCCTGTAGAGGAATTGAATGTGTCATTAGAACCAGTATCAGCGGCAATTGTAAATGTATTACCAGTTACTTGCGAATCTACATATGCTTTAGTGGCGGCATCTGAATCAACCGTTGGTGTTAAAAGACCAGTAACTTTACTTTGTGATACATTGACTGCACCAGTACCATGTGGACTTAATTGTAAGTCACCATTGGTGTCAGTGGTACTAATAGTATTTAAATTGATATCAATGTTATCTACTATCAATTGTTGTACTTTAGAGTTATCATCTGTTATGAGTGCACTATTCGGGGTTAGTACACCGTGAACATGATTCAGCATGTCGGTGAAATATTTACCACCGATAATTTCGTGATTTACAGCATTGCCACTGATTTCTGTGCCAGTACCAATATATAATCGGTCACCACCATTTACCTGTGTGCCGGTCAAACTTGAATATGCTAATTCACCTTGACCTAAATTTGTCGGATCCCCCGCAGTTCCCGATCTCTTAATTCTTAATAGTGCCGCCATTAGTATTGGCCTCCGTTAACTTCTTGTTGATTTAATTCTAATTGTGCTTCCCAATTACCTGTCGTCCCATTGTATATTAAGATAGATCCATTTACCGCACCAGTAGTTACGACACCACCTAATGCACTAATTGAGTTACCACCGGCAGTTATTCGTCTTATAGGTTTCCCTACTATAACTCTTTTGACTTTAGTTCTACCTAGTACTGAAACTGTGGTTGCCATGTTTACCTCGTTACCGAAGGTGAGACCGAAATCTTACCTTCCAAAATTCTTTCAATGATTGTGTTTGAAGAACTATCCACAAACGATAATTCCACGTCATAGACATACCGCAATCTTGGATTGAGTAAATCGGTTTGAGTGTTAGTAAGTCCTAGCGTCAATACCCCATCTGTCGGGGGTGCCGCTATAACAGTTGCGAATGATACGATATCACTACTATCCACAGAGTTATAACTACGTTTCATTTTCGCAGTTGCACTGTGATTAGTTAAATCCTTTTTGGATCCATCTGTTTCTTGGAGGTGTAACTCAATTGCTACATCTGCTCCTTGATCTATTTTAAAATCTTCGTAATCTGCCATTCCAGTATCTCAAACCAAAGTTAATGTCTATGGTTTTATTTATATGTTTTTGAAACTGGAAAATAAAAGAATCTTAAACTTCTGCGCTTATTTCTTCTAATACGTCTTCACGAAGTTCTTCTGATAGTTTAGAGACATCAAATGTAAAAGATACTGTGATTCTCCAACCTTCTGTGCGAGCTGCGTGATAAAATAGACGTTCTTCTTCTCCGTAGTGACCAAAGTATGCCGCCTTACACTGCCAACCTGCCTTATCTGGCATGTTAACAATCTTTTTTGTCTCTGGATCTACATAAGAAAAGGATCCATTTCCCTCTTCCGACCATGTAAAAATTAAATTATATGCCGCCGCATTTGCATTGTTGTGCCATGAAATAAATCCGTTGGGTGGGTAGTATGCAGTTAATGCATTGTTTCTTACTCCCAACCAAGTCATTATTTGCTCATTAGCAAATGATAATTCATTGGTTAATGCCAACCTATCATTGGGGTGACAATCTTGAGAGAAAAATTCATGCCCCTTTCTACCAACACTCATTTCATAACCATACACCACATCCGGAAATCCTTCATGTCGGGTGCGTTGATTTACAATTTCATTTTTGTGTTCTTCACCAGTCCACCAATCCTTTTGGTCTTTTTGTTCTTGACACGATAGGTGAAAGTTTTTTTCGAACGCTTCCTTATCCCTCACAAGAATATCTTTATACTTGTTTAAGTGTCGCAATATCTCCCTATTGTTGACTGGTATATCTCTCATATAACTCATATAATAATTCCATCTTTATCTAAACCACAAGAATAGTGTCTGATAATTACTGGATCTTTTGGTTTAGTCATTGCCCAGTTAAATGCGTTATAATAATTCCAACGCAAATCATCTTCCATAATACCATACTTGAGGTCTTTAAATTTTTCTTCTTTCTCAGTTAACCACCAAAGTGAAAACTGATCCCATGATTTTAAACTATCGATGTACCCTTCCGGCCACCATTTCCCATCCATCTGATCTTTAGTTAACTTGTCCCAGTCTTTCATAAATTCTTGAACGAGAGGAACAGTCATATCATATAGACAGATGCCACCACATAAGGTAAATTTTGTTCTACCATCTGGTGTGTCAAATGATCGTTCGGCATAAACATACTCTCGATCATCTGTCAGTTCTGAGAACAATACGTCCTCATCACGTCTTTCAAGTTCATCAAAACATATTTTAATGTCTTCATGTTCACACTCCATGTCAACATCAAGGTACATTGTCAAGTCATAAGGTGACTTCCACATACCTTCCAGTTTAGCACGATAGTGTTTAGAGCATTCTTCGATACTATCGAATAGTTCTCTATGTTGTTCTTCTATCATCCATGGTTCACAGAACAGTGTGATATTAGCATCTTCATGGTAATCAAGAATAGATTCTGCTAAGTTAATAGCATACCTATAAAAGTTGATCTTGTTAGATGCAACTAATACGTAACCTCTACTCTTTATCTTCACTTGATTCTTCCTCTTTAGGTTCAAGTTCTGATTGTAAAAGCATAATAGCATAAAGGTTAACTTCAACCTTTGATTTAGCACGTCTTAGTTTAGATTTAAGTTTACGATTCTTGGAGTTTTTAATCTCTTCGGTTTCGAATACTTCTAACTTATAATTGAAGAGGTCTTCTAACTTACGTGCACGTGCATGTTCTACATCACGTTGCTTACCCTCTTCCCGTTCTGCTACTTTCCTAGTCTTACGTTCTTCAGTATTTCTATCTACTGACTCAACACCAAGAGCATCAATCACCTCATTGAACAGTTCATTTTCAGTACCATCTTTATTCTTTCTACTGAGTAACATAACTTGTCGGGTTTGACGTTCTACATCGTCTTCCATTTCAAGTATACAATTCAGTTGTTCTTTCTCTTCGGTTTCCCAAAAAGCATTATCCATCCATCGTTTAAATGCCATAATTACATTCTCCAGTTATCTTTTTATTATACTATATATCAAATGATTTGTCAAGTACTTTTATGAAATTCTTACATATAATGTGTACGTTTCAATCACTTCCGTTCCAGAACCCAAGGTTGTTCCGGTATAATTACCCACGAAGTTTCTACTGTAGTTTCCTACGAAAGTACGTGAATAATCTCCCACAAATGTTCTGCTATAGTTTCCTGCAAAATCACCTGTGTAATTTGATACTCTTGTACGAGTATAATTATCAGAGTAAGCAGAAGTCCTTATTCTACTGTATGCTGATATCCTTGTCCTTGTGGATGTTCTAGTCGAAGTCCTTGTGTATTCACCCAAGAAGTTTCTACTATAGTTTCCTGTAAAGTCTCCAACATAGTTAGATACTCTTGTTCTCGTTGATGTACGTGCATATTCACCTACAAATATACGAGCATAGTTCCCTGTAAAGTCACCTGCAAATGTATTTAGTGAATCCCTTGTGTACTCTCCAACGAACTCTCTAGTGTAATTACCTGTGTAATTACCCGCAAAGTCACGTGTGTAATTACCCGCAAAGTCACGTGTGAAATTGCCTACATAATTACCGGCAAAATTAGTCTCACGGTTTCTACTATAGTTACCCTCAAAGTTTCTAGTAAAGTCACCTACGTAGTTACCACCAAAGAGTCTAGTATAGTTACCTTCAAAGTTTCTTGTATAGTCACCTGTGAAATCACCTGCGAAAGTATTAATACTATTTCTTGTATACTCACCAGTAAAGATACGTGTAAAGTCACCTGTATAGTTACCTCCAAATGCTCTTGTATAATTACCTGCAAATGCTCTATTATAGTTTCCAACATAGTTAGCAATGAAATCTGTTACACGGTTCCTTGTGTATTCACCGACAAACGTTCTTGAGTAGTTACCGACAAATGCACTAATCCTTGTACGTGTTGAAGTACGGGCATAGTTACCTACAAATTGTCTCGAATAGTTACCAATAAATGCACTGATCCTTGTGCGTGTTGAAGTACGAAGATAGTTACCTACGAATCCTCTACTGTAATTTCCTACGAAGTTACCCGCAAAAGTATTAATACTATTTCTTGTATATTGACCAGAGAATCCACGTGAGTAGTTTCCAACATAGTTAGCAACGTAATCTGTTATACGAGTACGTGTATATGCTGATACACGAGTACGTGCATATGTGCTTATACGAGTACGTGCATATGTGCTTATCCTACTACGTGTTGAGTCTCTAGTATACTCACCTAAGAAGTTACCAGTATAGTTACCGGCAAAGATACGTGCATAGTTTCCTGTAAAGTCACCCGCAAATGTACGGGTGTAAGTTCCAGATGAAGCAATCATCTCTGCAACTGTAGGACAGAGAGCGTGAGTAGTGTCATCTACACGAGGTTCCCAGAACTGTTGGTTCGTGCTAGTGTCCGTTGAATAGTACAGGTAATTACGATGTCTGGAGTTAACAGCACTGGAACTGGGCCATACAAAGTCATGCTCAATATTGTCTATCTTTTCACCTGCTACATTATAGATACCAGATTCTGCTTGGAATGCACCAGTACCAGAACCAGACGGCCATATATGTCCTACTACTAAGAACCATTCATCTACGTTATTGCCTGTTCCCCATTCATTCCAATTCGCATTTACTTCGAAGTATGGGTTTGTAGTATTAGCACCACTGCTTCTATAGTTCAATCCTATGTTGCTACCACCAGAATCAAATGCATAAGAACCTAAATAGAAATGACCATTACCCTTTACCTTACGTCTCACCCATACCGAATATCTGTATAGTTTAGTGTGATCAATCGGAAAATTACTTGTACTCCAACCACCATCTGCGTTTGAGTCTGCGTCTTGGTTTGACACGTCCCAAACAATATCTTGACCTTTCGGAGACGCATCAACAATACGTGAGTTACCGTCACCGTTCTGTCCGTAGTTAGTTGCACTACCCGTACCAGTTGTCCACTCTGGGAAGTTCTGCCACAATAGGTTAGATTGATCAGAGTAACGAGTTCCAGTTGTGCCTATGTAAGTTACAGTACTATCACTCATAGAAGTTCTAGTATACGTAGAAGTACGTCCACGAGTATATGCACTACTACGGTTTCTTGTAGATATACGAGAATACGCAGAGTAACGAGTACGTGTTGATATTCTTGCATATGAACTGATTCTATTACGTGTATAGTCTGTTGAACGTGTACGAGCATATGCACTTATTCTGTTACGAGTAGAGTCTCTGGTATAAGTTGAGATTCTGTTACGTGTATAATCCGTGGCACGAGTTCTAGCATATGTTGAGATTCTATTACGAGTAGAGTCTCTGGTATAGGTCGATATTCTATTACGTGTATAGTCTGTTGCACGAGTTCTAGCATATGCTGAGATTCTATTACGTGTTGAAGTACGAGCATAAGTTGAGATTCTATTACGTGTGTAATCAGTAGCACGTGTACGAGCATACGTTGAGATTCTATTACGTGTTGAAGTACGAGCATACGTTGAGATTCTATTACGTGTTGAATTTCTAGTAGAGATTCTTGTATAATTAGCAATACTTGTTCTAGTAGAGATTCTTGTATATGCACTGTACCTAGTTCTAGCATAGTTGCCGATAAATGAACGTGCATAGTTACCTATAAAGTTACCAGTATAGTATCCTATACGTGTATAGTCTCCGGTAAAGTTACCCGCATAGTATCCTATACGTGTATAGTCTCCTAAGAAATTTCCTGCATAGTACCCAATACGTGTGTAGTTGCCGGTAAAGTTACCTGCATAGTATCCTATACGTGTGTAGTAATGTGTACTTCCACGTGTACGTGTTGATATACGAGTATAATTTCCAGTAAAGTTTCCTGCAAATCCACGAGCATAGTTACCAATGTAATATAATATACGTGTGTAGTTGCCCGTATATGTTACAATACGAGAATATGATCCAATAGCAGTACTAATACGTGTAGAGATACGGGTATAGTATAACGTGGCGGCACGGTTACGTGTGTATGTTCCAGTTGAAGTTCTAGTAGAAATCCTTGTATAGTTTAACGTGGCGGCACGGTTACGTGTGTATGTTACGGTAGCGGCACGGGCACGAGTATATGTACCAATAGCGGTACGAATACGAGCATATGAACCTATATTTGTCGATGTCCTAGTACTAATTCTAGTTGAGTTTCTGGAACTATATCTAATATATGTACCAATAGCAGTACGTGTACGAGTAAAGTAATACACCTCTGGTTCATACTTACCTATGACACGAGAATAGTCACCAATATAGTACAATGTACGAGTATAGTTACCAATAAAGTTTCCTATGAAGTCTCCAGTAAAGTTACCTGCATAATACAATGTACGTGCATAGTTACCGGTGTAATATAATGTTCTTGCGTAATTACCAGTGTAAATAGCAATACGTGAATAGTTACCAGTGTAAATAGCAATACGTGTGTAATCACCAGTGAAGTTACCTGCAAATCCACGAGTATAGTTACCAGTGTAAATAGCAATACGTGTGTAATCACCAGTATAGTTACCAGTATAATAAAGTGTTCTATTATAATTTACAGTGGCAATTCTGGCACGAGTATATGTACCAATAGCAGTACGTGTACGTGCGTAGGCAGAGTAACGTGTCCTAGTTGAAATACGAGTATAGTTACCAGTGAAGTTACCTGCGAAATTCAATATACGAGTATACGAAAGTGTAGGTGTCGATGTTCTAGTACTAATCCTAGTATAATCTAGAATTCGTGTACTGGTTCGAGTACTTGTTCTCTGATAGTTTAATGTAGGTGTCGATGTCCTAGTACTAATTCTAGTGTAGTTTAATATACGAGTCGATATTCTGGTTGAATCACGGGTATATGCACTGTACCTAGTTCTGGCATAGTTGCCGACAAATCCACGTGCATAGTCACCAGTAAAGTTTCCTGCTAAACTACGAGTGTAGTCTCCAGTGAAGTTTCCTATGAAGTCTCCGACAAACGTTCTAGCATAGTTACCAATATAGTTTCCGGCAAATCCACGTGCATAGTTTCCTATAAAGTTACCGACATAGTTACCAAGAAAACCACGGGCATAATTACCTACATAATCTCCTGCGAATCCACGGGCATAATTACCTATAAAGTTCCCTACGTAATTTCCTGTAAATCCACGGGCATAGTTACCAATATAGTTACCGGCAAACCCACGTGCATAATTACCTACAAAGTTACCGACATAGTTACCGGCAAACCCACGTGCATAGTTACCAATGTAATTACCGGCAAACCCACGAGAATAGTTACCGACAAAGTCTCCTACATAATTTCCTGCAAATCCACGAGTATAGTCTCCTGTATAGTTACCTGCGAATGCACGAGTATAGTTGCCGGTGTAATTACCTGCAAAAATACGTGAGTAATTACCAGTGAAAATACGTGTGTAGTTACCTCCAAAGTTACCAGAGAATCCAACTACATTATCACGAGTATAACTTGTGGTAGAGGTTCTGGTTGACACTCTTGAATAAGCAGAACTACGTGCACGGGTAGAAATACGTGTTGAGATCCTTGAATAGTTACCCGTGTAATTACCTGCAAATGCTCTGGCATAGTTACCTATAAATGATCTGGCATAGTTACCTATAAATGAACGTGTATAATTACCAACAAAGTCTCCAGTAAATGTTACAAGACGATCTCTAGTATATGTGGAAATACGAGTCCGTGAATAGTTACCAATAAAGTCACCGACAAAATTAGTAACTCTATCACGAGTATAAGCACTAGATCTAGTACGTGTATAATCTCCAACATAGTTACCTGCATAACTTGAATTACGTGTTCTACTATAAGCACTAATTCTTGTACGGGTATAGTCACCTACATAGTTACCTGCATAACTTGAATTACGAGTACGGGCATATGCACTAACTCTATTCCTTACATAGTTACCAACAAAGTCACCCGCAAATGTTGCAAGTCGATCACGTGTATATGTACTAATTCTAGATCGAGTATAAGCACTGATTCTAGTACGTGTTGAAATACGTGTATAGTTACTTACTCGATTCCTTACATAGTTACCAACAAAGTCCCCGACAAAATTAGTTACACGATTACGAGTATAATTAGATGTACGTGTTCTTGAATAAGCAGATGTACGTGTTCTAGTACTAGTTCTAGTATAATTAGAGTTACGTGTTCTTGAGTAGTTTCCTACAAAATCACCAACATAATCTCCTATGAAATCTGTAGTATACGCACTAGTTCTTGATCTAGTATATGCACTAGTTCGTGTACGTGTTGAGTCTCTAGTATACGCAGAGATACGAGTACGAACATAATTGCCTATGAAGTTCCCGATAAAGTTTGTAACTCTATTACGTGTGTATAAAGAGGATCTATTTCTTACATAGTTACCGACATAGTCACCTGCAAAATCACGTGAAAAGGTTTGTAAACTATTTCTAGTATATGTAGACGCACGGGTTCTAGTATAATCACCAACAAAATTTCCTGCATACTCCCCTGCAAATCCACGAGAATAGTTACCGGTAAAGTCTCTGGAATAGTTACCTACATAATCACCAATAAAACCACGTGTAAATCCTTGTGTACTATTTCTAGTATATGTTGAATTCCTGTTTTGAATATAAGTAGATGCACGATTACCTGCATAGGACGATGCACGACTACGAGTATATGGTACTTCTGAAGTTGTTCTTCTTGTGTTTGTTGCAGTACCACGAGTTGCCCACGTACCGGATGCAGTTGGTGCACCCTGTGCAGAAGATCTTATTTCATAAGATCCAATGTTTCCACTGATAGCACGTTGGGTTTTAACATGTTGTCCCAATGAGTACTTGATCTGTGCTGTACCCATTTGGGCAATACCAGAGAATGCCCCTGCACTGTCAACACCTAAACCATTCAAAGACACAGGTTTCACCGTAGTAGGTGCAGTCATTGACTGTCTTTGATATAAACTATATTGCTGTACGTTTCCTGTACCAATAGTATCGGTATATAGATTAGCAGTGTGTTGTGCCCAGTCTGCACTTGGAGCAGATGTGCCCATGCGATATGCGCCTGGATATTCAGATGTTTCAATACGAGATAATAGACGATTTGATAATGTACCCATATCACTATCGTTCATCTCATAGAAATCACCATTGTGAAATCCTATAGGTCTACGATAATGACTACTACCTGTATCTGCCGCTCCGTTTCTTATTTGACGAAGGTTGTATGAAGTTGTTCCGGAAGTAATAGAAGATGCGGGATGAGTACCATCTGCTTCGTTATAGTAAGTGTCAACCAAAGTACCAATCAGTGTACCACCATTATTACCTGCTTTGAGGTCACCTGCACTACTACCACCAGATGCCTTTAATTGCAAACCTGCTTGATACGCCAGATAGTTCTCTTCTGTAGGAGACATCTCCTTCAGATCACCGTTGGTGCCTTCTAATTTTAGCGGTATGTTAGATTTCGTTGCCACAAATATACTTCTCTTATAGAGTTTAAAATAACTTACCTCTATTTATAAGTTTTAATTAGGCAGTTCTTACATATAATGTATAGGTTTCTACATTGAATAGTGTATTGCCAATATGCATACCGATATAATCACCTACGAAGGTTCTTGAGTAATCACCAATAAAGTTCCTTGCGTAATTACCACCATAGTTACCTACATATGATGATGGTCTTGTTCTCGTAGATGTTCTAGTAAAGTCACCCGCAAATGTAGTTGTATAATTAGATGCTCTAGATCTCATACTAACTCTGGTATACTCTGCTGAGTATGAACGAACACTATCCCGTGTGAAGTTCTGGATACTGGTTCTAGTATAATTACCAACGTATGTATCACTATATGCAGATGTTCTAGTATCAGTATATACTTCGATACGAGTACGGGTATATGATGAACTACGATTTCTTGTAAAGTCCCTTGAGTAATTACCAAGGAATCCACGAGTAAAGTTACCAACGAAGGTAGTTGCATAATTAGATACCCGTGCACGAGAGTATGCACTTGTTCGTCCTAACGTTGAATTACGAGTAGATGTACGAGTAGATGTACGAGTATAATTACCAAGATAATCTGTAGTAAAATCACGAGTGTAGTTACCAACATAGTTACCTATAAATGTGGAAGTACGAGTACGGGAAAAGTTCCTTGAGTAATTACCAACAAAGTCACGAGCATAGTTACCTATAAAAGATGAGTTACGAGTACGGGTATAGTTTCTACTGTAGTTGCCTACGAAGTTTCTACTGTAGTTACCTACAAAGATTCTTGTAAAGTCACCCGCATAATTACTCGATCTATTTCTGGTGTATATAGATTCTCTGTTTTGAATATAAGAACTAGAACGAGTAGTTATATAAGAACTAGGACGTATTCTTGTGCTAGTCACAGTTATTCTATTTCTAGTATACGCAGAAGATCTATTTCTACTGTATGCAGATATACGGGTGCGAGCGAACCCTCTTGTATAATTAGATACTCTAGTTCTACTATAAGTGTCAGTACTAGTTCTCGAAAAACTTGCCGCTCTTAAATAGTTACCAGAGAACCAGTGAAGACTAGTATTAGTAGACGTAGTAGTTTTAGTAAAATCTCCCGTAAAGGAATAGATTGATCTTGAGTAATATTCTACCTGTCCGCCTTTACCACCGACAACATTTGCATAATATTCTACTATAGGTATAAATCGAGTGAATTGTGCATTTCTAACTTGTGTCCTAGTAAAATTACCCACATACGATGATACTCTTGCTCTAGTGAACAAAGTATTGTTTTCACTAAAAGTACTTGTATTAGCACCACCAACGGAAGTTCTTGTAAAGTGCGTAAAATTCATGTAGGGCATTACTGAGTAACGAGTGAACACCGCATGTCTTGCAGTAGGAAGAGCACCTCCATCGTTCGCAACAAATATCAGTCCAAGTGACTGTCTTGTATATGTTAGTACACTAGTACCCACACTAGTATTAGTAAAGTCGAATGTAGACTCTACCGTACCTAGAAGGTCTCTGTTTCCTATAAAGTCTCTACTGTAAGTTCTGCTGAATGTGTTGCCAAGTCCTGTTCTACTATAATCACCAACAAATGATGAAGAACGAGTACGAGAGAAACTTCTAGCATAATTTGATATACGAGTACGTGCGAATCCACGAGAATAATTACCTACGAAGAACCTATCATTACCGATTATACTACCGGCAGTTCCTTGAGCACCTGTATAGTTACCGAGATATGCTGTGGTGAATGCTCCTGCAAAGTTTCTACTGTAGTTACCTACAAAGTTTCTTGCAAAGGCGAGTGTAAAGATTCTTGAATATTCAGCTACGAATACTCTTGAGTAGTCACCTACATAATTTGTCTCTGTATCACGAGTATAGTTTCTGGCATAGTTACCTTCAAAGTTTCTGGCATATTCACCTAAGTATGACTCTGTTCTAGTACGTTGATAGTTTCTTGAATATTCACCTGCATAGTTTCTAGAATAGTTACCTATAAAAGATGAGGATCTATTTACAATACGAGTACGTGTATATGCTGATACACGAGTAACTCTAGTAGATGTACGAGTATATTCACCAACAAAGTTACCGGCAAAGTTACCGGCAAAGTCACCTACGAATACTCTTGAATATTCACCTGCAAAGTTTCTAGTAAAGTCACCTATGAAATCTGTAGTATATCCAGACACTCTAGTACGGGTAAATTCCCCTGCGTATTCACCCAAGAATCCTCTACTATAGTTTCCTTCAAAACTACGGGTGTAGTCAGCAACAAAACCTCTGGAATAGTTACCAGTGTAGTTACCTACGAAGTCTCCGATAAAGTTACCCGCATAATTACCTACAAAGTCACGAGAATAGTTACCTAGGTAATTACCAGTATAGTCGCCAACAAAACCACGTGTAAAGTCTCCCACAAAGTTTCTGGCATAATTACCTGTGTAATTACCTGCAAAAGATTGTTGAGTTGTTCTAAGATAGGTATCTGTATAATTACGAGAATATGCTCCCACATAAGTACTTACACGGTTACGGGTATAATTTTTTTCTTCTACTAATCTAATAGTGTTTGTTGCGGATCCTTTCGGAGTCCAAGTCTGTCCAGTACCAGTCGGTGCTCCTTGTGATGATGTTCTTAATTCATAAGATCCTATTTGCCCACTAATTGCACGTCTTGTTTTAGCACGTTGACCAACACTTATCTGGATTTGTCTATCAGTTAATTTTTCGATATTACCAGAGGCATCTTTCAGTCCGGCAAGACTAGACTTTCCACCGGCAATATCTTTAATTTCTGTTGGAGCAGACATAGAAGTCCTTCTCCAGATAGAATAGTCATTTACAGTAAATGGGTTACCCGCACTATCAGCACGTTGATCAGTAAGAAGACTTGGTACTAATATACTATAGTCAGCACTCGGAGCACTAGAAGAAAGTTTTAAAGATCCTACATAATCAGAAGTAACAATACGTCCGTTTATCTCATCTACAAATGAATTGAAGTCTGTATCATTTTGCTCATATATATTTCCACCATGGTGTGCAATAGGTTTAGTGAAGTCACTGTCAGATTCAGATGCGGATCCATTAATTTGATATAAGTTGGTGGTAGTAGTAACAGTGTTGATATTACTATATGGGTGAGTATTTACTGGATTTGGATGATAAGTATCTACGAGAGATCCTAAAGATCTATTACCAGAAGCAGAAGTCGTAAGTAAACCTACCTCACTGCTGTCGGCAGAGGCATTTTGTAGACCTGCAAGATAAGCAACAAAGTTTTTTTCACTTGAACTTATCTGTTGGAGATTACCATCACTGTCTTTTAACTTTAACGGTAATGTCTTATTATTCGACATTATACTTCCTATTAATTTAGAAGGGTACCGTTCTCATCATAGATTAAGACAGTCCTTCTTGCCAATTCGTTTATTGCGTTTACTATACTATCATTATTTATACCCGTAAAGAAGTTTCCTGCCGTTGTACTATCAAGACTGCTTAACTGTCCCATACGAGTGTTATGCTCGGCAATCGCAGTTTCATTTACTACGACACGACTCATGTTTTGTTCTATTTTGGATACAGCAGAATCTAATTGAGTATGTATCTCATTAATACTACCTGCAACGTTCTGTGCAGTTGTACCTAAAGCACTGTCCAACCATAACGCATGGTTAGGAAGTCTGATATTACTTGCATCTATATCCAATGCCTTTGTAGTACCGGAGTATATATCTAATTGATTGCTACTGTTCTGGAATCGACCAAACTGAGTGCCGTTGTCTTTTAGATATACATCACCACCATTGGCATCAAGTATTATATCACCTGCGACATCGTATGTCAAGGATCCTGCTACATCAATCTCTTGGTTAGTACCAAGGTTATATGTAATCTTAGTAGTACCTGCTTGAGCAAAAACAATGTCATCTCCATCTACATCAAGAGTGATATCTCCAGAAGCATCTACTTCAAAATTACCAGTTACATTGTGAGTCTGCCCTTTGGATGTAGTGACATATGTTCCTGTGGTAGTTAAAGATGCATTACCAGTAGAACCTAAATGTAATGTTCCAGTCGCACTATCTTTTAAATTACCTGCAACATTAGTAGTATGATCACCAGTTACTGTAGTCGTATTAGTTGCACCTAAAGTGTGCTTAATACGTTGATTAGCACCATCTTTTAGGATAATATCATTGCCATCTGCATCTAATGTTATATCACCTGCAACATCGTATGTTAATGAACCTGCTACATCAATTTCTTGGTTAGTGCCAAGGTTGTATGTAATCTTAGTATTACCTGCTTGAGCAAAGTAAATATCATCTCCGTCAACATCGAGTTTAATGTCACCCGAAGCATCAATTACTGCGTCACCTGTTACTGTAGCAGTTAATGCACCAGTTATCAATGATACATCACTGTCATTACTGATTGTGTTACCAATGATATTGAAGTTACCAATGTCTGCACTATCTGCAACGAGGTCATCTGTAGTTACAGTACCATCGAAGAATGCATGTCTCCATTCAAGTGTAGATGAACCTAAGTTGTAAGCATCGTCTGCATCTGGTATAATATTAGTATCAACTCTACCAATGATAGAGATGTTATCTGAGGTAGCATTACCTAAGTCAACATGACCATTTAATGTGGTGTCACCATCTACGTTTAGAGTGCCATCAAGATCTGTGTTACCAAGAACATGTAAGTTGCCTTCTGCTCTTTGGTTAGCACCTGTCCATGATACTGCTTTAGTTGTACCAGAGTATAATGTGACATTTGTTCCACTATCTCTTAACTTACCCCACTGCGTACCTGCATGTTTGAGTATGATGTCATTTCCATCTGGATCAAGGATGATGTCCGTGGATGCATCAATTGTTGCAGTACCTGTTACAGTTGCCTTCCAGTTACCACCAGACACGAGGTTCTGTGAACCACCTGCGGTAAGTGTCATTGGGCCGAGTGTATCAATATTGATACCTGTTGTTGCACTTATATTACGTATGCCACTTGCACTATCGTCTTGATCACCTGTGACAGCGTAAGTTCTGTCACCAGATGTTTGAGTTAGGGCACCACCAGTCGCAATAGTTGTTGTGGCACCTAATGTATATGTTTGTCGAGTGTTCCCTGCATCTTTAAGGTAGATATTATCACCAGCGGCATCAAGAGTGATGTCACCAGATGCGTCTATTTCAATATCAGTACCGTTAATATCTACGGTTGTACCTGCTGTTAAAATATAACTGGCACCTGTAGTATGTGACATGTGACTATTTGAAGTCACATCATATCTTGCAAGTGCTGAATCTGTGTAACTACCTTGGACAGTAGTTGTAAGATTACCAGTAACATCTACAGTGTTTGTTGAACCTAAAGTATAGTTAATTCTTTCGGTATTACCTTCTTGGAATTTCAAGTCACCAGTAGTTGTTTCTAAATGTATACCACCTGCAACATCAAGTGTCAAGTCACCAGACGGAACATCGATTTCTTTATTTGTTCCTGCAATGAACTCAAACTGAGTAGTACCATTGTCTTTGATGTAGGTATTACCACCGTCTGCGTCTAATATTATATCACCATCAACGTCATAAGTCAAGTTACCTGCAACGTCTATTTCTTGGTTAGTACCAAGGTTATAGGTAATTTTTGTTGTACCTGCTCGTTTGAAATAGATGTCATCTCCATCTACGTCAAGAGTGATATCTCCAGAAGCATCTACTACCGCATCACCTGTTACGGTTGCAGTAAGATTTCCACCAGATACAATACCAAATGTACCTAGTGTATCGATATCATAGTTACCTGTTGCACCAACATGGTATGTTCCAGATACACTATCTGACTTAAATCCTGCAACTGTCTGTGTTAAGTTACCAGTTGTTACGATAGTATTATCATTACCCAGAGTGTATACGTGACGATCTTGACCTGCGTGAGCAAGTTCAATGTTATCACCGTCAACATCTATTTTTAAATCCCCTGTTACATCAATGACATAATCTGCGGGTGTGGCAATAGTATATTGTGCATTGTTTGCAAGTGTATGCGTGACAGTGTCTCCACCTGTACCATTCTTAAATAGGATCTCATTGCCGTCTGCATCTAATGTAATGTCACCAGAAACGTCTATTTGTAAAGAAGCATCACGGGAGATAGTACCATCTGTAGCAAAGGTATATTCGGTAGTACCCGCATCTTTGAAAATGATATTTGCATCGGAATCTGCATCCAATATTATATCACCATCTACATCTAAGGTATAATTATTAGGTACTGTAACCTTATATGTTGCATCATTTGCAAGTGTATGAGTTACGGTGTCATTACCTGCACCGTTTTTAAAGATGATATCGTTACCATCGGCATCCAGTGTAATGTCACCAGAGAAATCTAAGTTAAGGGACGTACCCTCTTGTGTTTGAGATCCAGTAGTTGTAAGTGTAGAGTTACCTGCAATGTCTGCATCAAGGTTACTTGATATGTTAAGATCAAGGATACCAGTAACTGCTAATTGGTTTGTTGCACCTAATGTAAATGCAAATCGATTGACAGAGTCATCAAGGAAGTTGATGTTTGCTCCACCTGCATCGAGATTGATATCACCCACTGCATCAAGATCAATACCTAATCCAGATTTTAAAATAATATCTGTACCACTGTTTTGTGCAGTACTTAATAGTAGTCTAGTTTGAGTCTCACCCTGCAAGGCATTGCCTGTGGGATATAATATCTCACCTGCCGAAGCATCGAACACTCGTTCGATTTCGTTAATTGCCATGACAACATCACTGTCACCATTGGTCAGTAAGTTGGCAGGATCCCCTACGTTGTACGAGACCGTATTTAAGTTGTCTCGTAATATTTTAAACGAGTCTGATAATTTTGTAAATGGTCTTGACATCTATAGTTTCTCTACTAGTTGTGAGAGTAATGATTTGATGTCAGAGATATCACTCTCTAACACGTCAACCTTATTTCTCAGTTTATCCTCTTCTGACTGTTTTGCCAGTCTCTTTTTCTTTGCATCCTTTGCTTTCTGGATACTACTTCTATTTATATTAATAATCGCACCAGATTCGGGATCTCTCACCAAATCTGGTTCATCTTGTACCTTTACATAATCATCAAAATTTTTAGTTGGTCTTTTCATTATGTTGCCAATGCAATTACTCTTAGGTCACGGAACGATGGTACATGTGCAGAACTTATACTACGCATTACAATCTTAACTTGGAACTGTGTAAACTCTGGTAAGTTACCTTCATCTCCACCAACTAAGTAACGATACTCACGGAAAGTATTTGGATTAATATCTGGTTGTATCGTTGACTCTGGTTCTATAAGTGCCCATGTCATTTTATCAATGTTAGCAGATCCTTCCTGTGCTACTTTGAAATACATTTGGAAGTCTGCCTGTGGTGGTCTATTTGCGGCGACCATAATTTTCAAACCAGTTGCCGGTACAGACAAAGTAGTTACCTTAGTAATATGCTTTGCGGACTCAGTACCAAAACTCGGAGACAACTCTGAGATATATGTTAATGGTACGTTATATCCATCGGTAGCGGCAGAATCTTGTCTTGAAATCAAGTTATGCATAGTCATAACATTTGTTGACTGCAAGTCAAGGATAGGTGTTAAGAACGGATTAGTTGTAGTCATGTTGACCTGTACATCTAATGAACGTCCACCTGCCATTTTACCGGCACCTGTTTGGTCTTCAGTACGTCTGTTATAAATTGCACGAGCATTATTATACCTAATGTTAGCACCATCTTCCACAACCTCAAACTTCGAATCTTTAACGAATCTAGTTTCTGTTCCGGCAAGTGATTGCTGAGTCACACCTTTTAATGATACAGTTATGTTAGTATTGGATGGTTGAGTGATTCCCATATTTGGTCGTATAACTTCGTAGTTTACGTTCTGTGATGAAGTTACTGTCTTACCACCAAACCACTTACGTGAAGTAGCAGTAGCATCTGCTTGATAAGTATATCCAGAATTATCCATTCCAGTAACAACTCTTATACCGTTAACCTGTGCACCAGTTAATCCATTTCCAAAGTTAGTTGCAGAATCAATACCACGAATATTAGTGATATCACCTACTCTCAAACCATGGTTACCAAACATAACTCTAACTGAGTTAGAACCGGCATCAACAATTAAAGGATCCTTTGCAAGTGCTTCTGGTTCTACGTTAGTGTTGTGTAACATTGCGGTACCAGATGTTGCAAATCTAGCAACGGTAAGTCTATATGCAAGGTCTGTATCAGAAGCAGGTTCCCAAATTCTAGAGTTCTGAGATTTAAAGAATGATCCAAGAATAGGTTGTTGTTGAATACGTGCTTCGGTAGTACCTAATTGGAACTCACCTACTTTACCTACATATACATTAAAGTCTGGATCATTTTCTAACGGTCTTAGACAGATAGCATATTCACCAGGCGCAGATAAGAACGTTGGTGGTATTGAAAATGTTGTACCGTTCTGTAGCATAACTTTGTTTGTAGCACCATCTGGTACTACATTAATTTGAGATGCCATTAATACAGTGTCTTCTATAATTTGTGAAGAAGATGGAACACCATTTATTGTTGGACGAATTTCCATGGCAACACCGGTAGAACCTTTAGATGAGAAGAATACTTCTACATCTGTAAGCATTACACCACCTGCTTGTGATATTTGGAAAGTCTGAGCAATAGGATCGTGATATATGCCATACTCACCTTCATAATCATTGACACGTCCACCTTGAGCAACTGCTCCTGTGGTACCATAACCATCAGTCCCAGCGTCAGGGTTGGTGCCACCGGCAGGTGTACCAGTATCTGAACTATGGTCTGCGACAGGCCATATACCATCCCATGCTTCGTATTCTATTGTCTGTCCTGCATATTCTGTAGTCGTAGTTTGATTACCAACAATAACACCTTGAGTTTCAGATACTCTTACGTCTGTAGCGATAGTTTCATCAACAAGTGTTTCTGTCCAAGTAGTGAAAGCACTAGTAGTTTCTGATTCACTGCTAGTAGTTTCTGAACCTACAATTTTAAGTGTACGAACAATGTGAATATGTTCTTCTCTTGTTTCTAGTTGTCCCGCAGATGTAAAGATAGCAGAACCACTTGAAATAGAGGAAACTTTATCAGAACTGTTAACATCGTTTAAATCAAACACACGTTGCCCAGTACTAAACTTCATTGCACTGTTACATGGAACTTCAAAAGATCCTATAATAGTACCATTAGCATCTGAGATTAAATTACTTTTACCTCTACTATGTTCTTGAGTAGGTTTCTTAACACCGTCATTATCTTTGTACGTTGCGGCGTTCTCAATATGTTTAGTAGACATTTCTTTAAATGCAGTCTCTTCTCTACAGAATGATGAAACATTTGTATTATCAAAGAATGGGAAGTATTGAGTATTTGGTCTACATCCGTCTGCTTGGAAAAATATTTCTATTGAACGCATAATTGGCAATACGGTAATACTAAGAAGATGATCACCAACTACTTCACTGATAGATGATTCAGATGCCACACGGTTTACTGTATTACTTGTTGTAGTAGTTGTAGTAGTTTGTTGCTCTGATTGATATGTGTTAGTAGTCTCTATCGTCCTAGTCTGTTCGTAGGTAGAGGTGTTGACTGTATTAATACCAGTTCTAGTTTCAGTAGTAACAACATCCCACATATCTGTAGTAATGATATCACCCCACCAGTATTGTCCCCAATCCCAGTAACCGTAACCTGTTCCAGATCCACCTAGACCGAAGTCTCCGGTAAAATATCCACCACCCCACTCATAACCACCGTACCAACCAGACCAGTCAGTCCACTGTCCGTCTGTCCAGTTCCACCATGAGTCAATAGCACTACGTGATATTTCTTCGGTACGTTCTCTTGATATTTCTACAGTTTCAGTATATAATGTTTCTACGTCTGTTACAGTACCGACTTCAACCCATTCTCCTAATGTTTCAGTAGTTTCACTACCAATAAGAATTGGATCTGTATTATCCGTAACTACTGTAGTTGAGGTAGCACTAGTAAATCCATTCGTATCACCCACTTCTAATGTATCTGGATCAACACCATACCATGAATTTGCTGAGTTATTCCAGTTAAGTGCTTCACGAAGATCAAGTTTTGTGCTTTTACCTACAACTTTCTGTCCAACATACTCAGTATCTTTCCACCTATCAACTTCTGGTGAAATTTTCATTCTCAATAGAGATTTGTGCTGATAAAATGGTGCGAGGTTTTCTGTACCAGATGCAAGTTCTTGTGCTTCGAATAGTTGTCCAGTATAGTTAAGTACTACCTTATCACGTTTAATTTTAGTAACACCAGTCGTTAAGACATCAGCAGAATCAAAGAATAAAGAAACGTTTTCTTCTGGTGCTCTTGGTCTTAATGTTTTATTCGGCCCATCGATTGCTGATTTAGCACCTTCACCTTTGTTTTGTGTATGTTGATGGTCTACAAATGAATCTACAAAGAAACCAGATTTTGCACGGTCTCTACCACCACTATCAAGAACATCCATAAACTTAGTATTCAGTTCTAGTAATGATAATGCAGTAACTTCTTCTAGACGTTCTACTTTCTTTTCTAGTTTACCGATATCTGCCATCGTGAATCCCTTACGTGGAATCAACGTTTGCGTTATATCTTCGGTATGCATAGTATTTGGTTCCATACGAATATTGTATAGATCCATAGAACCTTCTGGGATAGCAGGATATTTCGGATTAAGAGATGATGAACCTCTAATAATTTTTAGACCTGCTTCTGGATTGATAATTAGTTTGTCTAAACGTGGCAAGTAATATGTTGCATCCGCAGTAATAGTATCACTTGGCACTGGTAGTAACGGTACATTGTTATATACACCGTAACCATTAGTAGATGGACGGAAATCAATAACATCTCTTAGAGAGACTTTGTTACCGTCACGTAATGTCTGAGCAGGTATTTTTAGGTAATCTACTTCACCGTCATATGAGTTGACTGCGAAGAATGCTCCAGACGCATCCGGAGAGAAGTGTTTAAACCTAACAAATACTGGTTGGTTAGCACTATCTAATCCACCACCTTGATAAAGCAATCTACCATCTTCATACGATTGCATACGAGCACCGGCATCGAATCTAAAGTGTGGGAATATATCTTCACCATCCGAGTCATGTTTTCTAACTCTATCGACAGAATATATATCAGATGCTCCAAGTTTAATAACAGACCAACCTTTACCGTCACTATCAAGTGTACTGGTAACAGTAGTTTCTACTAAATCTTTATTCTTAACAGCAGAATTTGTCTTCTTAATGAATCCAATTACTTCATATGCTTTACCACTTGTCAAACCACTTAAACGTAAAACTTTATTGTTTGACTGTAATGAGGCAGACACTCCAGAAGGCATCCAATCATCTGTAGCGGCAATGAGTACATCCGATACGTTTACAAACGATTCTCCGGCATCTGTTAAAGTAATGTCTTTTGTAGCGGCACTCGCAGTAAAGTTATACTTCTTCATAAATGTATAAGTTACATCTAAGAATGATTTTGGTCTACGAATAGGAGCATCAAATAATAAACCTGCCTTTTCTTGCTCATATATGTGGTTAATATTATTTTTGTCTCGTACTACAGTAACATAGTGAGTATTAGTGGCAGACTTAACTGACATTACGTCACCGATAGACTTAGTTAAATTAGTGACTTGTACGTTAAACAAGTGAAGTTTGTATGCGGGTGTACGTGCAAATTCTACTGCACCACGACCAGATTCAACACGGAGTCTACCTGCCGGTTCACCTTGAGTAATGGCACGAACATTGGCAGTACCAATTTTGGTACCCGTACCGTTTGCGTTCGGTAAGAGGTCAACTGTTTCACATGTATCGACATCAAGCATACCAACACCAGAATCGAAATACATGTAGTTACCATAACTAATACCAATTTGATCTTCACTTCTTTCAATCGTTTCGGTTGCTCTTTTTAGAGGAAGAATTTTAGGTGAGTCGGTTTTTACTCTTTTACCTTGAATATAAGCAGAGCCTGGATCTACTATAAGTTTAAAGTAGTCATCTACAGTTCCATCTGCTTTGTAAATTGATTTACCGTTTGGAGTAACACGTGTTTTCCAATACTTCTTAATGAAGTCACCGGCAAGGTCGTTGATTCTTTCATCAACATATTTAAATGTTTTGTGTTCTGCTTGTTGTACACCACCTTCGAATCGTCTACCTGCTACAACACGACCTACATGTAAGTACGTATCACCCGCAACAACATCATTTCTCTTAGTTAAAATAAGACGAATACGTAATCTGTCTGCGCCAGGCGATGATCTGTTTGGAGTTGCCGCTTGGTTATCATACAATGCATCTGTATCAGTAACTGTTATGATATCTTGAACTACTTTAAATCCGTAGTCTACTGTTTGGTTGTTCTTGTACTTGTCTAAGAAAATCTTTTGCTTATCGGCATATACAAAATGACCGGCAACAAAGAAGTCTGTGGCATTAGTTTCAACAATAGAACCAAAACCAATAGCACGGTTAGTAGTGGTATTTGTAGTTTGTACAGTTAAGTTAATATTAGATCCATTACTTAAAACTTCACCCAGTGTCACAACAACATTATCTGTTTGTTGATTAGCAGGTGAAATAGTATTTGGATTTTCTAGGTATTGGACATAAATAGTATCCGGATCTGATCCGACAGCGGCAACTGCTTCTACTACTCTAACCTTTATACTAGAGGTTGCACCAGTAAGTACTGTACCCTCAAGTGTGCTAATATCATCAAAAGAATTATTGGCATCGTTTGATATTTTAATATACGAGTATGTGTTAGTTACAGCACTACCACCCGCAGAAACCTCAACACCATCTTTTTCTAGAACATACATTCCAAAACGAGCAATCTCTTTCTGGAGAATCGTTTGTAACTGAGTTAATTCACGTGCCTGTAGAGCACGACCTGCGTTAAAGAGTATACGATGATAATTATCGCTATCTTTATAATCGTCCTTATACGTTGAACGTAATGTTTGTTCTGTTAAAGTAGTTGCCATTTCTTATTTCCTAGATTGTTATAACTATTTTCAAGTCTTCTGTTTGGTCTGCTGAACGAGTTACTGCTGAACGGTTATCAATATATAGCAGATCTCCCGTAAACGGATTGAACTCACCTTCAGTAATTGATTGAATAGTTCCATTAATAGTTGCGTTACCCACTACTGATATACTCTCACCATTTTGAAATGCTTTGAATCCTGTAGTTTCATTCTGGTGATACCAAACACTAGAAGAATCATTCGTATCATCGATGATTCCCTTTGCTCCACTAGTAGCACCTAATATTGTAGATTTTTGTACACTTGACTTGACAAAACTGTTTCCGTCTGTTACAATCTTATCAACACCACGAGCAGTAGTAGATGTAAGTCTTGGGCCGTTCGCACTATCTACATGAGGATTACGTAGTAACAATACTTGACGGAAGATCTCATCACCTGTGATGAAGTCACCAGTCTCAATACCATTTGGTTTAGAGTTGAACATCATGCCCTGTGATTTTAAATCGACTACTGGGTTTGCACCAATACCTTCTGGATTTCCAAATATAGGTCTCACGGTTGCAGAAGAACTTGCAGTTGCTCCACCCCCAGTAAGTGTTACGTTTGCATAGTCATATCCTGTTCCATAGTATGATGCACTTGAGTTACCCGCACTGTCTGCCTTTACTTTAACATCAATAATGGTCTCACCTGCACGTACTGCATATGCAGTAGCACCAGTACCATTACCTGTAATAGTTACTGTCGGTTCAGAGGTATAACTGGATCCTGCATTAGTTACTTTATATCCAACAATCTGACCTCTAACCGCATTATTCTGTACAATTTTCTGTTGTAAGTCTTCTGCCGGTGAATCTGAATCAGTTGTTGTTACAAATCTTACTGGCATGAACGCAGAAGATAGGAACTTATCGGCACGTAACGCACCAATTGAGTACAAGAACTTCCACGTATAACCATCAGAAGTTCTGAATGGAGTACCAGTGGTCTGACCTGTAGGTTGAATTGTAGATAACTGAGTAGTGCCGTCTTGCTTCTTACCTTGCTCTAGACAGATATAAATCTCGTTGTTTGCATTAATAGCATAGAATGGGTTCTCTGGAAAACCTACATCCGCATCATCGTATGCGTCATAGATTAAGTTAGCAACCCAACTTCTACGTGGGATTACGTATGTAGCATCTTCAATTAATTTTAATGATTGTATAGAACCACGAGCACTACGAGTATCACGTAGACTATTAAGAGGAATAGTTGCCACGTCTGAATCATTCCAATCCTCGGAACGTCCAATACCTGCAAAGTATCTTACACTAGCAGAGTCATTGAAGTCTTGAAGAAGATCATCAAGTACTTGTTTTTTAAATTTATCTGTAATTACTGGCATTTTCTATTCCTATATTATGTTAGGGTTGCTCCACCCTGCAAGTTTGTTACTATCCAAGTGTTAGTGAACCACATTAATGTTACACTTCCGTTCTGTGGAATGGTTAATGTACTTCCACCGGCAATGTTACTGTTCTCATTAATTGTTTGTTGTCCCGCACCAGATACGACAAGAGTCTTAACTTCTCCATTGATACTAGTTGTACCACTACCCATTGTGTGTGTTCCAGTAGATCCAGAAGTAAATAAAGTTACAGGATCAGTTGAGTTTACTGTACCACCAGTACTTGAAATACCTTGTGTCTTATATATGACTTTACTATTGAACGAAATACCACCATTACCTTTAGTATGTAGTTCAAGAGTAACGTTTGTATCTGTACCCGTTGCAGTAACTTTTGGATTGTTTGAGGTTGCACTATTCGCAACATCAATAAAGTTTACCGCAGCTGCGGTCTTAGTAAGTTGAATTAACTCATTACCTGCACTATCCGCAATGAACGCACCAATCTTAGGTGAATTCAATTGTGGTGATTGTAGTGTTTTATTCTTTAGTGTAGCAGTATGATCATTGAATACAAAAGTATCTCCTCCACCGAGTAGAGGCAGAGTTACTATACGATCAGCGGCAAGTTCACTTACTGCGAATACATACTGGTGATTTGCACTTGTGTCATTGATCTGCGGTGTAGTTAACACTGGACTAGTCAGAGTCTTGTTTGTAAGAGTCTGAGTATTAGTATCCATGGTAAGGATACCTGTATGATCTGGGATCTGTGCAAGGTTAGTCCCTGTAGGATCCACTACACGTAATGTAGTCTTATGTGCGTTAGCAGTTACACCATCAAAGATGATACCACTAGAATCGAAATCGATCAGTGACATCAATGATGCACCGTCACCCAGTTTGTTATAAATTTCAGAGAAGTTTTGCCCAATCTTCAGTCCGGCAGTTCGGAGTGTATCTCCTGTACCATCGTTGGCAACGGTTCCTCTGTTTAATACTTGTAATGTCATGTTATCTACCTAAAGATTATTACTTCTATTTATACTAGAAGTTACGTTTAATTGCTTCTCTTAGAGAAATTTCACTATCAGAATCACCAACAGGTGTACTGAATGTTGGGTGGTCTGAGTCTACCCTAGATACTGCGGGGTTCCAAGAGAATACTTCTTGGTCAATTCTCTCTGTACTAGAGAAATCAAATCCTGCAAACTGTGTAGATCCATCACTGTCATCATCGAATGTCGGTGAATCTGGTGTTAAGTACTCACCAAGACTTGAGTACATTCTATCAATATTGTCGATAGTAAGGTTCTCAAGATCATTAATATCATTACCTCTTGGAATACCCAATGATAGTTGTGCCGAGTCTTGTGCAAGACCAGAACTACTACCCATTCTCATTCTAAACTGTATTCTTGAACCACTCACGTCTGTAGGATTATTGATGTCGAACAATGCGGTATGTTGCTCGTATGCTCTTTCATCAAAGTCTGCTTGACCTTCCAATACAATTGGTGGTTTAAGTGCTTCGCCTGGATCGTACTGTAATGAATCAAGTCTACCTTCTCCTACTATCTGTGTAAGACCACCAAGATACATTCCTGCCGGATGGACTAATAATTTGTACGCATCCCTCCACTGTGCTAAAGATAATTCTGATCTAATCTGTAGAGCAAATGTCTGATACAGTTTATCATCCGTTAAATATCGAGCACTTTCTGAACCTATCTTAGATTCATTTAAGTTAAATATATACTGTTTCGTATATACAACATCCGGTTCAATACCAAAGAACGTCTTAAAGAACTGTCTTATAGAGTATTTAGTACCTTTACTACGATACAAATAACTAGAGTATTTTACTGCTGTTCTTTTATCAATGAACCCTTGGAAGTAGTTTTGTCCAAGTAGATACTCATCCTCAAAGTATTCTAGTAGATCTAAATCTGTTTGAGATACGTCTCTTGTTTCGAAAACATTATTAATGAAACGAGTTAAGGAAGCATTATCATTTTCAAACTCATAATATTTTTTTAGAAACGTTACGAATTTAGGATAGTCTGCTAAAAAGTGAGACGGTAAAACAGCATCGACCTGCGACTCACGCAGATTAATTGCACGTCTATTTGTATCCTTTAATGTTTTATCAAAAACAGTACTCATATATTACTCTTAGTTCGATGATGTGGTACGAATACCTTTCGCACTTAGTCTTGTGGTATCATGCTTGAGAATATATTCTCTTGTAGGTACAATAGCAGATGCATTAGCAGGTGTAACAGATAACTTGATTGAGTCATTAGTATTGGATTTAAACCCTACTAGACTTACTGTTCCTGCACCTGCATCATATGAACCTACATTGTCAACCTTAATATCACCACTAGCAGTATCTACAATTTGTAATCTCCTACCAGTAGTTGTATCAGTCTTTAACTCGTTTTCAATACGACAGTTTAATAACTGTCCAGCGAATGTTCGTTTAAAGATTGATGATTGTACGACAGTAGTAACATCATCTGGTGACTGTATTGAAGCAGGGAATGCAAAAGAGAAATCCTGTTCAACACCCGAAGATGGATATATTCTTTGTTGCATCTTAGTCTCTACACGAGATGATAAGATAGCAGGACTTACGTCATCAATCAATCTAAGTAGTTGTGATGCTCTGTATGCCTGTCCGAATTTACCTATATTTCCACTATAGTATACGTTCATTATATTTTTAACATTTTCTTGCAAAGTATTGATTGACAAGTTAGTGTAATCTGGGTTATACTGGAAGAACACATTACTTTCAATAAAAGTATCGATTGGATCTGTGTACTTCAATGCAAAAGAGGCAATAGATAATTGATCAACGAGCACTCGTATATTTGACTTAGCAGTATCTTCGATTACTTTTTGCTGATCAGATGTAACACCTTGTGACTCTTTGAAGTCAATAGACACGAACGTCACACCATATTCTGGTATAAGGTTGTCTTCTCCACCCCAAGAAATAATATCATTAATTAAAGATCCATAGTTACGAAGGATAAGATTGGAATAGTCTGCATGTGTTACCATTCTATTTTGAGATGCATATCTGAATGGTGAGTTTCTGCGAATAGACGCAAGTGATTCTTTATCATCACCACCGACTGAACGGTTCACTGTAGATACAATAGGTAATCTTTGTAGACCAGTACCAGAAACGGGTTCAGTAACCTCAACGGTATTCAATGGTTCGAATAGTCTAGCACCGTTGGCACTAGTACCATCCACTGAAAGATACTCTACTGTGATCTTAGTACCTGCTTTTGGTACTGCACCCAATGTAGATCCATTACCAAATGTCAGTTCGAAGTATCCGTTCGGTGCTTCTTTGAGAATATATGCCGGAGTTGTTGCAGTAATATTAGTAGCAGTCTCCAAATTAATATATGTTGTGAAGTCAGAAGATGTCGGACTATCAAATATTTTAATGACGGCAGTTGCACGATCTAAATTTTTATCTGGTATAATATATAAGGCATCCTCTGCATCTTCTCCTGCAAAGAAAGTTTTGGTTTTGGCAATACCTTCGAATATAGGAATGTTTACGTTGCCGTCTAGTGTTTTAAATTGGAAGAAGTTGTTACCATCGTTGGTTGCTTCGATCAATGATTGTGTTTGGAATGTATACGAAGCATCATCAACTGACGCAGTAAATTTATATCCGGATAATATCTGTAATGTTTCCGGTACGTCTTGCTGATCAACACCGATATTGAACGACAGATTAATTGTTCCTTGAGATGCAGTTTTTGATTGTGGTATATAACCTAGTGTCTCTGCATGAGATACTACACTAGATCTTAACTGAGCAGTGTTTAAGAACGATTCGTTCAATGCCATGTTTGCAGTCAAACCATTGATATGCGTATTGTATGCTAGAACGTCTAACAGATTAGATAATCCAGACGCATCAAAATCATAGTCTTTAAACTCTGATTGTTGTTTTAAATACGTCTTTAGATTAGTCTTTATCGAGTTAAAGTCTAAATCAGATGAATTGATTGTTGTTGCCATTATCGTAACCTGCTTAGTTTAAAGTCGAACTCTACTAGTTCTCCTTGGTTAATTATATTAAATATCACTGTTATATCCAGTGAGTTATTATCTGCGTCCGGATTTACGTTTACCTGCAACCTCGTAAAGTCAATTCTAGGTTCAAACACACGGATCTGTTCTTGGATGACATGTTTAATTTGTCCATATGTAGCATCGTCTGCTAACTCAAATAAATAAGAATTTAGATTTGCACCCATAAAAGCATTAAATGGTTTTTCGGTACGTTGCGTTAAAAGTAAATTCTTTAATGATTGTTTAACAGCAGAGATGGCAGTCTTCTTATAAACATCTCCTGCCCCTTTCACAGCAAAACTAAGATCCAGATCAAGAAACTGTCTGTTCTTTGTTGCGCTGAGAGAGGTTTGATTATCAAGACCTCCGTCTTCTATTGAAAATGCTCTTGCCATTTTAGTATCCTAAATTCCTATAGTTCTATTTATACGTTATCGAGCACTTCTATTAGTTCATTCTTTGCAAAAAGTTGACCATTATAAAATGTCTCAACTTTACGTTCGAAATAAATAGAGAAGTCCTCTGGTACTTTAGGAACCTCTATTGCTATCTGAGCAGTAAGGGATCCGTCTGGATTCCAGTTATCGTACTCTAGTGTTAGTTTTTGATAGTGCCCGTAATCTTTCCAGTACTCTGCCAGATCAAATGTTCGTTCAAAATCAATCTGACCAGACTCATCAACTAATCTATAAACTACTAATTCACCGTCTTGTTTCTTCAAGTTATCTCCGGCAACTGTCTCCAAAGGCCCACCTCTATACACACCTTCTATCACTACTAGTCTTACATCCTTAAACATATCAGTATTGTTATTAATCATACGGAATAGTTCTGCGTGTAGATACAAGTTACGTGCGAGTTGCTTACGTGCATCTTGATCCGTCTGATACTTTTTGATAGATGTCAAACTACATGGATTGCCTTTAGATCCAAGAAATTTAGAAAGTGCTACGCCAGGCGATAACTTTAGACTAGAGTCGATAGTCTCTGCAAAGTTTGGATTATAATTTTGGTCTGGTACTATTATCATTTAAATCTCTTTCCTCTATTATTAACAGAGTTGCCTAGTGCCGTATATCCAAATCTAGGTGACGTACTCTTCTTAGCAATACGTCCCGTCTTTGGTGGGAAAGGTTTACTCCACTCAGCATTCAATTGTTTTTCACCTATCAATAAGTCTACTACGACTGTTCCTTCATCATTCGCAATTGTTTTATTTGCCGGATCTCTTAACGTAGAACGAATCTCATCCATAGTAGGAACTTTTTCGTATAATCCTGCATAGTCATCTCTGAACAAAAGAGTATTACGTAAATCATCCTTGGGATCAATAGCAATTGCTCTAATAGATAAATGACCATCTGATAGTATACCCGCAACTGCATCACATATCGGTATAGGTTTTACTGGTGCAATGCTTTCCATATTAGTAGGAACATCCGGAGCACCTCCACTTGGTTGTCCAGGCGATTCTTTATCTGCTTTCTTCGCAGTCTTAGCATTCTCTGCTTTATGTGCAAACTTAGACTTGATTGCTTCTAGTGCTTGTCCGTGGAATGAACCATAGAAAGATGCACCAGATGTAAATGGCACTGCACCCTGCGGCCCCATGTATACAGGAGATGTCATCTCTACCTGTTCACCACCCATCACACCTTTCATACCTATAACTGATATTTCTGTTGCAGATATGTTTGTCTGTAGTGCGGACATAGCAATTTCTTCTTCGGCAGATACTTGGAATCTATTGGCAGTAAATATTTCTGCCTCTGAACCAATGTTGTTCTTCCAGTAACCTTTTACGATATGGTCTTCATTACCCAATACAGTTCTTGCTTCGTGTTCTACTGTCTTATATACTGCCGTACCTTTTGTTGTGTAGTTTGTATTGAGACCTACCTTGGTTTTATTATTCTTACGTATATCAGTATTGACGTTTCCATCTACAGAAACATTATAGTCACCCCCGACATTTACATTGTAATCTCCTGTTACTTCAAGGTTTAGATTACCATTATACACTAATTTTCCGTTACCTTCAACTATTACTGTCTGATCACCACCAGTAACTTCTACTTTATTGTTAAGGGCGGCAATGACCACAGATCCGTCTGCACGTACTTCAACACCGGCACCTTTTCTGTGCTTAATAAGAATACGTTCTCCGCCAGGCGTATCATCATAAGATACGATATGACCAGACGCAGTTTCTTTTACTTGGTTGAAAGGAAAACGAGATGGTTCTTGATCCTCTAGATTAAGATCTGTACCAATTGTACCACCACCAACATAAAGGTTTTCTACTTTTAATCCACGAGCAGAACGATTGATAGACGAACCATAAAAATATTCTTGCTTGGGATATTCCCCTGTCGGATCTTGAAACCCATCATGTGGGACACCTTCGGTGTTCTCGATTGCAGGATTATTACCTAGTGGTTCGTTTTTAGTTGTAGTTGTCATACTGGTCTCACGTTTACTAGTTCTTTTCTAGATTTTGATGTTTCGGTTAATGGATCCTTGTATATGGATTTCTTACCAAACTTGTTTTCAACATAAGATAATACATCGAAATATGGATCTTGAGATTTCGCATCGATTGCATTATGCCCTAATACCTGTCCACCCGAACACTTCTTATAGAATGCTTCGATAATAGTCTCCAAAGATTTCATCTGTGCTTGTGTAAATGATGTGGATGATAGATTAAGTAATGGGTTATCTGATTCAGATGGAACGTTAACACCACCCACTAAACACACATCAATACAATTAAACTTGTGCCTATTGACATCACTAGCATCTGCAATTTTGTTTAAAGGTAATGCACGTTGTACTGTACCATCACGTCTTACTACGTAATGATATTGAATACCTACGTGTCCGGCATCGTTATGTCTTAGTTGTATTTCTTCTGCACCTATGTTAGCATTTGTATATGTCTCACTAGCATGTACTATAAGTTCTGAAAACTCACGACTCGCTTGATGCATCTCTAATTCTAATTCTTCTTTAGAGTCTACATAAGTAAATTTTCTAACATACCTATTGTATCGTTTTGCTAGTTCTTGTAGATCTAAATCTTCTGTATAAAATTCACCCACAGTAGATACCACAGATCCGGATATGGTAGCATCAATTTGAGATAAGGCAGTTTCAACTGTTCCTGCTTTTGCACTAAACTGATCGATCTCTGTTTGTGGAATTTTCTGTGCTTTTGCTTTTGTTACAACATCCGTGGTTAATTCAGCAGGTGATTCGGCAGTTGACTCCCTAATAATCTTTTGGAGTTCTGGTGAAGTATTTCTATCTGCACCAAGTAATGTTTTAGTGGCACGTGTTAAGTTGATGTCACCACCAGTCATTACGTCTGACATTATACTACTTATTAAACTATTGTCAAGAGGTACAAGATTTCCGAATAGTCCTTGTAATTGGTTTCCTACATTACCAGTCAATTCTTCGAACAGGTTAGATAAATTACCTAGTTCCGATTCTATACCAGATGTGACATTACTTACTAGGTCACCTACAGCATTTCCTAATCCTTCAACTACCCCAGATAGTCCATCTCCGATAGCATCCGTTACTTGACTTAATGTAGATCCTATTGCTCCGGAAAGACTATTAGTGGCAGTGGCACTTGCCTGTGCTACTGTATCACCAATACCTTCTACTGCACTTACCGCACCTGCGACTTCATCCAGTAATGCTCCGGAGTTTGCTTTGCTTTTTACTTCATCCATCTTAGATGTTACATCATTCATGGCAGAAGTCAGTTCTGAACCCAGTCCAGTGGATCCACCTTGATCTTGTTTGGTAGAGGCACTTGCAACTGCGGAGATCTCTGATAATAAACTTGACTTTCTTTCGGATGCCACTTCTATGGCACCTGCAATCTCATCTAATGCACCACCACCAAGTGATACAATAGTAATAGGTTCGATTGGTGGTACAATGCCTGTGAGTGATGTAGTTAAAGCATCGAGTGACTGTGCCACACCCGTACCTGCCATTGATATGGTAGCAGAAATAGTATTAACACCATTAGCACTGTCACGTCCTACAAGATCATTAGCACTATCAAACACCAGATCAAATCCCGAATCGATTGTCTGTACTACAGTAGCAATACCGGCAGATACCCCAACTGAAAATGATGAGGCACTCGTTGATGGGTATGATGTGTTGCTAGGTAAACATTGTACCATGTTGTCTGCGGTGCTAACTGCTCCACTAACAGTACCTGCAAGATTGTCTAAACTCTTTATACCATTAACCGTTTGCCCAACGTCTTGACCTAATACTGTTGTTTTGTTAACAACAAGTGCGTCATTAATCTTATTGACCTTATCATTGATATCAACTGAATAGGACGTTGCCTTAGTGTTACTGATTAGTTTTGCATTTATTGTTGATAATTGAGACATCTTATACCTTCTTGTTTGCGTACAGTTCGTATATTCTTAACACTTCGTCATTGTAGTCACCTAAGATCGGTGCATAGTGCCTACCTATAATATCACCTAGTGCCTTACCTTTACTCTTATCAATGATATCTGAGTTAAGTATGCGAATGTTTGCTTCTGTATGTGATGTATTTAGTTCGTATAATATAAATGCTAATTGGGTTGTGTATGTAAACCATTCGTTGTTAAACTGCTTTAATCGGGTGAAACGTACTCCGTTCCATCCCATCAATCCCATATTACCCTCTTTTTCTTGAATTGTGTCAAACCCACTATTGTTCTTAGATATTGCACCAGTCAATGCAGTTGCTTGTTTTATAGTATAACCGTTTGATAAAAAGAACTTTACCGCAAGATCTCTACGTAACTCAACGGTTTTAGTGTCCAAAGGCCCGTCTTCGTTACGGTATTTATTTTTGATTGCTTCGTTCTCTTCATCTAATGTTGAGATAGACTGATTGTAAAACTCTTGATCTGGATCGACTCTATCTGCTAAATCATCATATGCAATGCTTTGTTGTATGGGGGTGGGATATTCTGTACGTGGAAGTGATCCCAATACTAGAGGTACTTGAGACTCTTGTCCATCCATGAACATACCAAAGACTAACGCACCTGCTTTTAAATCTGGAGACGTACCAATACCAGACACACCACCTTCGGTAGTTGGCAAGACACATTGTGCCCACGGCAAGTCATTCTGTGCTACTTGCCTAGTGGTTGGATTGTGTACTCCATGTATACGCACACGTACTCTACCCTCATATCCAAATGGAGGCGTGCCATCAATAACTGTTCCGATAAACCATCTGGTTTTATCACCATAGAAACTATTCATCTACACCTCTTTCCAACTTAAATACAGTCATTGCAACATCATGTCTAGTGTCTCTAAACTGGTGTCTTGTATTGTAAACAATAAAATCACCACTACGCAAGGCATCTAGTTGATTTGGTTCATCTGGATCATTTGCATCTTTCAATATGTTGATCGTGATTTTATCTCCTATAGTACCACCGGACTTAATAAAGCCTGGGCCAGGAACTGTAACATCAAATATGTTTTTATACACAGCATTCTTATATGCAAGTGCCTCTACTTTTTTTAGAAACATAGATGGGGATACTTGATCGTGAATACTTTTCTTGTCACCATACACACCTCTTGATACAACTTGGTGAAAGACCGATCCATTTGTATCGTGTAGGTGTTGACCTTCGATGTTTACTTCTACAAAGTCTGGTGTCTTATAATCATCATTATACACGTTTTGTTTAGATTTGTCAATGATTCCTGCTTCGTCTGCTTTACTTAATAATGCATCGATGCTAAAATGTTGTTGTACTTGTCTACCACTACTCAAATCGGTAACAGTATACTGAGATCCAATTGCACCTGTGCTCAATTGCTTTAAGGTATTCTGCACATTACTAGTCTTCAAAGACTGCACTTGAAAATATTGTGAAGTAGGATCTCCACCTTCTTCTTGTTTTTGTGTATTTGATGGGGAGAATATAAATGGTGACTTAGCATTCCACGCAGGTTGTTCTAACATCTTATCTAAACTACCTAGTCGTAGATTAGTATCATGTATAGATGCATAGAGATAGAACGGCATTCCTAATTCAGTAGTTGCTTTGGTTGTTAACCAAGTTGCCGCCTCTAGTGGATTCATATAAGGTATTACACCCTTAAAGTTATTCTGTACAGTTGGGTTAGCATATGAAAGATCCACATTCTTACCACATTCATTCTGGCAAAGTTTAATAATCTCTTTATCCAATTCATCTTTAATTGAACGGGATACTGTTCTTGATTTAGAAACAACTGCATGTTCGTCAATGAGACTGATTGTATATAAAGCACTTTGTCCAGAGTTAGAAG
>Ga0206682_10000257_pt1 | contig 57289 bp, 60 predicted proteins | sample M240m12015metaG_FD_155444 | JGI IMG/M metagenome (GOLD analysis project Ga0206682, IMG submission 155444) | Ammonia-oxidizing marine archaeal communities from Monterey Bay, California, United States - M2 40m 12015 | ecosystem: Environmental > Aquatic > Marine > Intertidal zone | place: USA... | reverse complement strand
ATGATCGTCGCACAACAACCTCACATTTTTAATTATAATGTTAAGGGCAGAAATACTCTGCCCAGCTCAAACAGCCCTGCGGCCATCAATTTATACCATTAAGCTTTAAGCTAACCCCAATAAAAGCCTAGTGAATACCTTTCCAGTATTCGCGGTTCAATAGTACTGTTGGCACCAATAATAGCAGAAGAAATAACAGCACCATCTTACCTATATGCTTGCGCTGTTCGGCCATTGGCTCAGCGATATAGGTCAAGAAGTTTACTAGGTCATAAACAGCACCCTCATATTCCTCTACAGACATGCTGCCAGTTTGCTTGATTTCAAAACGACCACAGGGATCATCGAGAATATCAGCGCCAGTCATCAGGTCCCGCTTTATGCCGCCATTGCTGGCCAGCACTGGGCCGGGCGCGCATTCCGGAAGGCCCTGCAAGTCTATCAGCGCATGGGGCATACCCACATCTTTGAAGACTCTATTGTTTACCCCTAGAGGCCGAGATGGATCCGCGTAAAAATTTGTCAGATAAGTATACAGCCATTCTGGTGATCGCGACCTAGCAACCAATGTTAAATCTGGAGGCGTAGCACCAAACCAATCCTTAGCGCCATCAGCGGGCATCGCAATGTTCATTAATTCACCAATCTTTTGGCCGGTGAAAATCATGTTGTCCATCATCATCTGGTTGGGAATACCAATATCATTGGCAACACGCTCCCAGCGTGAATACTTAAATGAGTGGCAACCCATGCAGAAGTTAACCGCCAACTTGGCGCCATTTTGCAACGACGCATCATTAGATAATTGCGCCTCGAAAGGATCACAGTCAATCGTGCCACAGGACTTACCACTTTCCGCACCCACTACCTTGAGGGGCAGCACAACTAACACTGCAACAACACATACTGCGCCTATTGTTCGCCAAAAACCTATGCCACCATCCATAGTGATGCGATCTGGCTCAGGTTTTGTAGTTTCCATTCTGGTCCAGAAGTAGATACCGATAAAGTAGGCAAAATACAAAGCAGTACAAATCTGAGCGAGGAACGTACGCTCAGGAGTCGGCGCCTTTACACCCAGATATCCCAGTATTATGAACACAGCAGGCAGCACCAAAATAGCGATTCTGCTAATAATACCCTTGTAGCGAATAGACCTTACTGGACTTCTATCGAGCCAGGGCAACACAAACAAAATGGCGATAGCTGCAGCCATAATAATAAAGCCGCCAAGCTTGTCCGGCACTGCTCTGAGCATGGAGTAATAAGGCGTGAAGTACCAAACCGGCGCAATATGCTCTGGGGTCTTCAATGAGTTAGCTATCTCAAAATTGGCGTGCTCTAAGAAGTAACCACCCATCTCAGGCATAAAGAACAGAATCGCGCAGAACACGAATAGGAACACCACGATGGGCACCAAATCATGAATAACAAAGTACGGGAAGAAGGGGATACCATCTATAGGGTTGCCATCTTTGTCTTTGTACTTCTTGATACTCACGCCATCTGGATTATTAGAACCCACATCGTGCAGAGCAATAATATGCATAACCACCAGTGCAATCAGAATGATTGGCAGTGCCACAACATGCAGTGACATAAACCGATTTAGCGTAATACCTGAGATCAGGTAATCACCGCGGATCCACTGCACTATGTCTTCACCCACCACTGGAATCGCTCCAAAGAGGCTAATAATCACCTGAGCACCCCAGTAGGACATCTGACCCCAAGGCAAGACATAGCCCAAGAAGGCCTCTGCCATCAGGGCCACATAGATAGTCATACCAAAGATCCAAACCAATTCACGCGGGGCCTTATAGGAACCGTACATCAAGCCGCGGAACATATGCATATACACTACAATAAAGAACGCAGACGCACCCGTACTGTGGGCATACCGGATGATCCAACCGAGATCTACATCTCGCATAATGTACTCAACTGATGCAAAAGCCTGCTCTGCAGAACCCTGATAGCTCATCAGCAACCAGATACCAGTAATTAGCTGAATAACCAGGACCACCATTGACAGAACGCCAAAGTAATACCAGAAGTTAAAGTTTTTAGGGGCATAATACTCCGCCATATGCCGGTTCCACTCGCGCTTGAGTGTTGGCATACGTGAATCTAACCAAGCGGCAAACCCAGTTTCATTGCTCATTACGCAACCTCCGAATCTATACCAATAATCACAACATCGTCCGACTCATAACTGTGAGGAGGAATCTCTAGGTTTGTAGGTGCAGGGACACCGGCAAAAACACGACCCGAGAGGTCAAACTTTGAACCATGACAGGGACAGAAAAATCCGCCCAGCCAAGCATCACCACCCAGATCTACGGCGCCTACATCTGGCCGATACATGGGTGCGCAACCCAGATGGGTGCAAAGCCCCACTAAAATCAGAAACTCCTCTTTGCCTGCTAGAGTGCGAGCGCTACCGACAACATAGCTGGGCTGGGCTGCACTTTCAGAGCCGGGATCCCTCAGGACGCCCTCGGTAATCGTATCGATAGCATCCAGGGCTGCCACGTCGCGGCGCACTATATAAACTGGCTTGCCGCGCCATTCAACAACTAGGCGACCACCAACTTCAAGCTTCGAGATATTTACTTTGACTGGAGCGCCAGCGGCTTTAGCTTTAGCACTGGGCTGCCATGAAGAAACAAAAGGTATGGCCGCACCTACTACGCCAGCACCACCAACGACTGAGGTGGCACCGAGCAAAAATTTGCGGCGACTATGGTTGACTCCGTCACTAGTCATGACGTTCTCCCTAAAACTTCAAAAATGGATTTCAAAATACGCGGACTCGCGCATCAGTAAAAAAGGCGGTGAAGTTTAACGGAAAGCCGTATTTTAAGCAATAGCACCAGTGCCTAAAAAGAGGTTAACTCTTTGATTTTTATGCTTAAAAAAAGATAAAAAAAAGCCCGACCAATGGGTCGGGCTGATCTTTTGAAGCTTCGGTTAGCGCTTGGAGAACTGTGGGCGCTTACGTGCTTTGTGTAGACCTACTTTTTTGCGCTCTACCTGACGAGCATCGCGAGTTAAGAACCCTGCTTTTCGCAGTGAAGGGCGCAAGTTTTCGTCATAATTAACTAACGCTCGGGCGATACCGTGACGGATCGCACCAGCCTGACCGAAGTTACCGCCGCCAGCGACTGTAATATTAAGGTCAAACTTCTCAACCATGTCGACAATCTCGAAAGGTTGACGAACAATCATTCGAGCCACTTCCCTACCAAAGTAGACATCGATAGCGCGGTTGTTAATAGTGATGGTGCCGTTTCCTGATTTCATGAAAACGCGGGCTGCTGAAGTCTTGCGACGGCCAGTGCCATAAAATTGAGTTTCTGCCATGATCGGTTCCCGTTACAGTTCGAGTGTCTGAGGCTGCTGCGCAGTATGGGGATGATCCATACCAGCATACACCTTGAGCTTTCTAAACATTTCCCGACCCAGAGGTCCACGGGGCAACATACCTTTTACCGCCGACTGGATAACACGCTCAGGCGCTTTATCAATCAACTTTTCAAAGGATATGTCCTTGATGCCACCTGGGTAACCGGTGTGGGAATAATAAATCTTGTCTTTGGCTTTATTGCCTGTCACACCGACTTTCTCGGCGTTGACAACAACAATGTAGTCGCCTGTATCGACATGGGGGGTATATTCCGGCTTATGCTTGCCTCGTAAACGAGTTGCAATTTCAACGGCCAAACGCCCTAGGGTTTTGCCCTCGGCGTCTACGATATACCAGTCGCGTTCTACTGATTCTGTTTTAGCGCTATATGTTTTCATCATTTCCTGCCTGGCTTTGGGGGATCCCAAAAAAGGGTGCGAATTGTAATGACCACTGGGGCGTTGTGCAAGGCTTGTTTGCAGTAAAGTTTAACTTTTTTATGGTCTGTGGGGCCGCGCCAGATATTCATGGCTCTGCATCTCCAAAAGTCGGCTCTGAGTACGCTGAAACTCAAAGCTTAAACGCCCGCCATGATACAGGGATTGCAATGGCTGTGCCGCGGTAATAGCCAGCTTTACGTTGCGGTCATAGAATTCATCGACCAGATTAATGAAGCGCCTGGCAGCATCATCATTAGCGCCACCTAAAACTGGAATATTACTAATCATCACCGCATGAAATTCTCGGGCGATATCAATATAGTCATTTTGACTCCGCGGCCCCTCACAAATTGCAGTGAACTCAAACCATACGATATCCTCAGCCAGCTTAATCACCGGAATAGGCCGCCCCTCAACTTCCAGATCAACGCCGAGCTTAATTTCGCCCTCCACCGACACCAACCCATTAAAAGTAAGACTCAATGACTGGTCTGCCGCTTCGTCTAACGGGGAATGGTATAGCTCAGCCTGCTCTAGCGTGCGCAGACGATGGTCAACACCACCATCAACATTTAAAATGCGGCAGCGTGCGTTAAGTAAGGCAATGGCGGGTAAAAAACGTTGCCGCTGCAAACCATTGTAATACAAGTCGTCTGGGACAATATTGGACGTTGCCACCAGACATACGCCGCGAGCAAATAACTCCTCAAGCAGCATACCTAGGATCATAGCATCGGTAATATCACTAACAAAGAATTCATCAAAACAGATAATTCGGGTTTCATTGGCAATTTTGTCTGCAACTTTGCGCAGTGGATTAGCCGTGCCTTTGAGGAGCTTTAAATCCTGATGTACGCGACGCATAAAACGATGAAAATGCACACGCATCTTACGCTCAAAGGGGAGACTGTCGTAAAAGTTATCCATCAGGTAGGTCTTGCCACGACCAACGCCCCCCCAAAGATACAGCCCAACCGGCCAGCGCGGTTCGGTTTTAGTAATTTTTTTTAATAGTTCGGTCAACAGCCCTATCGCAGGGCGACTGCGTTTAGTTACTAAACGCCAATAGAGCTCATCAAGCGCATCTACGGCGGCTTCTTGCGCAGGGTCTGCTACAAAGCCTTCACGAGTTAAATCCTTGAGATAGCGTTGCTTGGGAGTTGCCATGAAATTCTAAATAATTGTCAATAGGCGGGAACTTTAACCAGCAAATTAATTGCTGACAACCAAAACTCTCCGACACCAACGGATAAAATCTACGTTACAATACGCCAGACCCATTGAATAGTTATATCCCATGCCTATATCTATTCACCTAGAAACAACTGATCGGGAGACATGACTTTGTCAACAATGACTGTGGTACTCGTAGCAGCCGCTTTTTTTCTGATTGGCGCCGGTATCGGGCATCTCTACTCGCGTAAAGCCAACAGTGGCAACGCATCGACTCGAGACCTCGAGAAACAACTGGAAGCTTCTGAGAAGAAACTCTTGCGCTATCAACAGGCCGTGACCGAACACTTTGTTACGGTTTCACACCTCACTACCAATATGGCGCAGAGCTATCGCCAGATTCATGAACATCTAGCTACCAGTGCAATTCGTCTCGCCAGTCCTGAAGTGGGCCGACAACTGCTTAAAGCAGGTGGTTCAGATCTGTCATTGCTGGATGCAGACGGCAACCCATTAATTAGCGCTGAAGATATTGAGCCACCCAGAGACTATGCTCCCAAGGTTCCAGGCGGAATATTAAGTGAAGAGTATGGTTTGGATGACAATGATCTAAGCAAAGACCATCCAGATGCCGCCAATGGCACCAACGAGCCAACAGACGATGAAGACGACCCAACCCAAAATGTCAGCTAAACTCAACTAATGGTCGCTGCTCAAACCAGGGAGGATTGCTATAAGCTCAGCCCTAGCCAACACTCTGCGTGTACTTACGCACCCATTAGCAGTGCGTTATTGCATCACCTGCAAATCCCACCTAGGCCTCAAAAACCACTGTCTTTGTGATGATTGCATCAGCGCACTTCCCTGGCTTACAGCTCAGTGTCCCCGCTGTGCTCTGCCCCTTACTAGCCACAGTAAAAACCTGAGAACAATCTGCCCTGAGTGTCAGCAAAAAGCGCCGCCATTTCGGCGCTGTGTAGCCGCCTTTCAATACCAAGAGCCCATTAATAAACTTGTTACCGCCATCAAAACCAATCACCACGCCCCAGAACTAGTGCAGCTCTCAAGGCTGTTGGCCACCACTATCATGGATTACTATGAAGACAATCAACTGCCGCAAATAATGATTCCAGTACCTCTGCATTGGCGCAAATTAACCCGCCGTGGGTTTAACCAGAGTTACAGTATTGCTCTAATGCTGAGCCAGCATTTACCAGATATCCAACTGCGTAATGACATTTGCTACCGCCAGAGCCACTCTGCGCCACAACACCTACACGGTAAGCGCCAAAGACTAAATTTTATGCGCAACGCCTTTACCACAAACAATCGCATTGACGGCCAGTCAGTCGCTATCGTTGACGATGTGGTCACAACCAAGGCCACCGCAATAGCCGCGGCCTCTAGCCTTATTATGGCAGGTGCCAAGCACGTAGATATTTGGTGCATTGCAAGAACAGGCTGGCATATTGACTCGCCCTGACTCAAAATGCGCTCCATGACTACTTCTAATCAAACCCAATCGCTAACCGACCAAGTCTGGCAACATATTTATGCAGAAGCCCAGGCTACAGCCAAAACAGAGCCAGTATTGGCCGCTTACCTGCAGGCCAGCATACTAGACCATAGCAATCTTGGTCATGCTCTGAGTTTCCATCTGTCTACCAAACTGGCAAGTGCCGTGACCCCAGCCCAGATGCTGCGTGACATCATGGATAAAGTATTTGCAGACTCGGCAACTATTGGCTGTGCGGCAAAAGATATTCAGGCAACCGTAGATCGCGATTCTGCCTGTAATCTTTACAGCTCACCCCTGCTTTATTTCAAGGGGTTTTTAGCACTGCAGGCCTATCGAGTCGCCCACCACCTATGGCTCAAAAACGAACGCTCCCTAGCACTGCTAATTCAGTATCGCGTATCGCTAACTCTTGCGGTGGATATTCATCCAGCGGCTATTATTGGTTGCGGCTTAATGATTGATCATGCAACAGGTCTGGTTATTGGGGAAACGGCAGTGATCGAAGACTGTGTCTCCATAATGCAATCAGTCACCCTAGGGGGAACCGGCAAGGTCAGTGGTGATCGCCACCCCAAAATTCGCAAAGGAGTGCTACTGGGACCCGGGGCGAAAATACTCGGCAATATCGAAATTGGTGAGGGCGCTATGGTCGCCGCTTCTAGTGTTGTGCTCAAAGAGGTTGCAGCCCATTCGATAGTGGCTGGCGTGCCAGCCAAAGTGGTCGGCCATGTAGACATTGATGAACCATCCAAAGTAATGGACCATTATTTCAAGTCCCCCTAAGCAACTACTGCCTTGGAGCGATTAGCAACGAGGCCAACTAAATGCCATTACCTGATCGATAGACGTGGCACCCTGTAACTGCATCAACAGTCTGTCCACCCCCAAAGCGACGCCGGCACAGGGTGGCAAGCCATGATCCAAAGCAGCCATTAATTTCTCATCGATAGCCAACTCTGGCTTATTTGATGCGCGGCGCTGATCACAATCTTTACCAAAACGCTGGCGCTGCTGCTCCGCATCAGTAAGCTCCATATAGCCGTTTGCCAGCTCCATTTTGTTAAAAAACACCTCAAAACGGCGACTTACTAGCTGATTGTGAGTGTTCAGATGAGTCTGAGCTAAAGCAGCCTGGCAGGCCGGATAGTCGTAAATAAAAACTAGGCCATCGCTTAATTGTGGCTCTACTGCGAGGCTAAATAATAAATCTAGGCAGTTGGCGCGACTTTCCTGACCCCAACTCTGGGAGCCTACAGTTACCGCCAACTGTCGTAAAGAGCTGAGTTCAGCACTGTGAGGATCGACACCTAGAACCGACTGAAAGCACTCGCCATAACTCCGCTTAGTCACAGACAGTCCTTCCTGCGCACTCAGGTCGGTAAGTTGAGTAATGAGTTCTGCCACCTCATCCATAAGCTGGTGCTCATTCCAGCCACAGCGATACCATTCGAGAATGGTAAATTCTGGATTATGGCGGCGTCCTGATTCTGCATCTCGAAATGCTTTACCGAGGCAAAAGATATCATCACAACCAGCGGCCAGAAGCCGTTTCATAAAGTATTCAGGAGAGGTTTGTAAGTACCCACTACCTCCAGAAACCTGGGATTTAATACTTTCTACGTTACTATCTGTGACAGTCGAACGCGCGAGAACAGGTACATCAACCTCGATTACCTGCCGCTGATAGAAGAAGTTGCGCAGTTTTTGTAAAAGCTCGCTACGATAGCGTAACGAACTGGTCGTGATACCAGGCTGCCAGTGATCCGCCACTATTCTTTGACGCGGCCCTGATATTCGCCAGTGCGCGTATCCACTTTGACCACATCGCCCTGATCTAAAAATAATGGCACCTTGACTACAGCGCCGGTAATCAGCTTAGCTGGCTTGCTACCACCCTGCGCGGTATCACCCCGTAGACCGGGATCTGTTTCAACAATTTCTAGCTCTACATGATTTGGAGGCACCACAGATAACGGCGCGCCATTATAAAGCGTAACCACACAGGTATCCTGCTCACTAAGCCATTTCAATGCCTCGCCAACGGCCTGCTCAGTAGCCTGATGCTGCTCGTAGGTATCAGGTTCCATGAAGTACCAAAAATCACCATCTTCATAGAGATACTGCATATCCATATCAATCACATCTGCCCCTTCTAGGGACTCGCCTGATTTAAAGGTTTTTTCAACTACCCGACCAGTTTTCAGGTTGCGCAGCTTAACGCGACTAAAAGCCTGGCCCTTGCCAGGTTTAACAAATTCATTCTCCAGGATAGAACAGGGATCCCCGTCCAGCATAAGCTTTAAACCCGAGCGGAATTCATTAGTAGAGTAGTTGGCCATCGTTGTCTGATCTCTTAAAATATTGAGGCGAGTATGATACCTGAACTGTCGGGGATTTTGACCAGTTTTACGTATTGGTTGGCGATTTCTCAGTAACCAAGGCGCAATGAATTACGCAATTCCACAGCGACTGGTAAAAAGTGGCGCTGACAAATAGGTTAAAGAGGCATTGCGATGACCGGCTAGTCGATACCACTAAAGATTAGGTCGCCCAGTTCACTATCTGACTAAGAATCTCTATCGCCTAGACTGATGGTGTCCTTATCAGAGTACCCCAACAGATAGAGAATCCCGTCTAAGCCAACGTTTGAGATCGCTTGCTTGGCCGATGCCTTGACTAGCGGCTTGGCTCTAAAGGCGATTCCCAGGCCAGCAATTGCCAGCATAGGTAGATCATTGGCACCATCTCCGACCGCAATAACCTGCTCTAGGCGCAGCCCTTCTTTTGCAGCTATTTCACGCAACAATTCTGCTTTGCGCTGGCCGTCAATAATGTCTCCTTTGACCAAGCCTGTGACTACGCCATTTTCAATGTCTAACTCATTGGCATAGACATAGTCTACGCCCAAGATAGATTGTAGATGTCGGCCAAAAAAGGTGAAGCCACCAGAGACAATGGCAGTTTTAAAGCCTAGTTGCTTCAAGGTTTTGATAAGATACTCGGCGCCCTCATTGAGACGCAGTCTCGTCGCAACAGACTGCAATACATCTGCACTTAACCCTTCAAGTAAGGCCATACGCTGAGTAAAGCTCTCTTTAAAATCGATTTCACCCTGCATAGCCGCTTCAGTGATTGCCGCGACCTGCTTGCCCACACCTGCCTCTACCGCCAGCTCGTCTATCACTTCGGCGTCGATCAGCGTAGAGTCCATATCAAATACAACCAACTGACGATTGCGCCGGAAAATATTGTCTTGCTGGTAGGCGATATCAATATTGTACTCGCCCGCCAACTCCAACAGAGAATGACGGAATTTACTAGCATTATGGGGTTCACCACGGGCCGAAAACTCAATACAGGCTCGCCCAAGTTGATCAGTCTGATCGAGCTCAATACGGCCAGAGAGGCGCACGATTTTATCTATATTAAGTCCCTGCTCACTTGTAACCTTGGTCACGGCGGCCAGATGAGCCGCATCAATTTTGCGGGCTAGCAACGTCACAATATGGCGCGGCTTGCCCTGTTGCTCCACCCAATTCTGATACTCCTGTTGCGAGATAGGGATAAAGAGCCCCGCCATATCTAGGTCTTTTAGACGAGCTAGGACTGCATCTGTAACCGCCTTAGTTTGTTCGCTGCGAGGAACGGCGGCCAGAATACCCAAATTAAGCTGGTCGTGGATTACCGCCTGACCAATATCTAAGACGGTCACATCATAGTGCGATAAAACATCGGACACTGAGCTGGTGACACCTGGTTTATCCTGTCCAGACACGTTGATAAGGAGAATATCTTTCACAGATTACAGCCACGGTTATTTTGAGTGCCGCCATTATAGTAAAGTTGCGGGAATAGGATAGAATGCGCGGGAAATTAAATTCAATTATATTCAGGGACCTCAGGATGCATCGTCAATATTCGATGGCTAAAAAATTACCTGCAATCGTGCTTTGTATCTGCGTGGTTTTTGGATTATTCAACTGGGTACTGCTGTCGTCTCAAACCTCTAGCCTTGCCAAAGACGCGATTTCCGACAAAAGCCAAAGTACCATTAATCAGCTTGTCGAGCTGATCCGCACTCCCCTATTTAATGATGACACCATTAGTATTCAGGTGGCATTGCGCAAGGCGACCCAGGATCCAATTATTTACAGCGCCAGCTTTTATGACGTCAATAATCAACTAGTCACCCAAAGTAAGCAGCCTGGTCAGACGCCACAAGATTTGACAACCTTAGCCGCGGTGGTTCAGTTACAGGATACACAGGCCGGAACTGTTTACATTGAAATTAATAGCCGGCCAATCTACCGCCAACATCAAACGGTAATTCTAAGTTCGCTGGGCCTCTGGGTAATATTTACCGCAGGTAGCCTGTTTCTCAGTCACAGATTTTCCGACCAGTTAGCGCGCCGTCTTCGCTTTTTGGCCAACCGGTTACCCGGCAGTGCCGAGCCTATTGTCGATGAAATAAGTGCTTTAGAGGCACGTATACAGCCTCTACTGTCTAGCTCGGGGCAAGCCCATGAAAATACTGCCAGTGGCTATTATTACTCAGTGGTAACCGCCACTGTAAAGAACCGCCAACGCCTTGATAATCAGCTGAACCGAGAAAACTTAGAACTTTTGTTTGAGAAAATTGACTACTGTACTTCCCGCGCACTCGAACTCTATGGCGGCCAGAGGGTAGAGGGTTCACCGGGAGCCATCTGTTTTTACATTCGCTCAACCCAGAGCTCCAAGCAGCATCTTTTAGTTTGTTTGATGGCCATTTACTCCCTACAGCAGCTGCTTGAACGATTAAGTACCAAACTGGGAGTGGATCTAGAAATTAATTGGACACTTTGCAGTGATAATCTACCAGTACTACCACTGTTCAAACATCACGAGGGGATTGCCACTCTCAAACAAAATTCAGCGCGGCTTGCCGAGCAACTGCAGGAGGGCGTTATTGCTATTTACTCCACTGAATATGATATCGAGCAACTTTCATCGATTGCGCGATTTCAAACCTTTGATGAGAACTGTTATGTTTTACAGGGTTTTCCTGAGGAGCGCCAAAAACTACTCGAAACTCAGATCCTGCACCTAGCGGGAATCTGCCTATAAGACCTCCGATAGGAGAGAGCTACATGCTCAGATAGCCCGTTGATACCCAACAATAGCAAACCAAAATCAACCATATCTATGCCTAAGGCTGTGGTTCTAAGATCTGATTCATTTCCAAGGCCGGCGCCATTTCAGCGGGCTTGCCAACTATTTTGGCTGGTACACCAGCCACGGTAACATGGGCGGGCACATCTTCCAGCACGAGGCTACCGGCACCAATTTTAACGCCTTCGCCAACAGAAATATTGCCAAGAATTTTGGCACCAGCACTGATCATTACACCATCGCCAATATGAGGATGGCGGCGACCGCCCGCACAGCCACTGCCGCCTAGGGTCACTGAATGCAAAATAGAAACATCATTGCCAATAACAGCTGTCTCACCGATAACCAAACCGGTGGCATGGTCAATCATAATACCTGAGCCCATTTGCGCACCGGGGTGTATATCCACAGCGAAGGTCTCTGAGATTTGATTTTGAAAAAAAAGTGCTAACGCTCGACGATTCTGTTGCCACAACCACCTAGAAACACGATGTAATTGCAGCGCCTGAAACCCTTTGTAATATAAAATGGGTGTCAAATGCCTGTCACAGGCTGCGTCTCGCTCAAAAGATGCATGAATGTCAAGACGAATACTCTCGCCAATACTAGAATCTGCCTGCAGAGCCTGAGCGATCACCTCAGCGATGGTCACTTCAGGTACCGTTAGAGATCCCAACTGCTGAGCCAGGTTATAGCAGAGGGCAGCATCTAAACTGGCGTGATTAAGAAGCGATCTATGGAAAAAATTCCCCAGTACAGGCTCTTCTAGAGCTGCCTGATGCGCCTCACTAACAATGGTATCCCAAAGTGGGTCATTACCGGTCATAACTTCAACACCTATAAACTTATCACAACTGAACAAATCGCTGAAAAATCTCATCTAGATGTTCAATCACTGTATCCACTAATAATAATTCAGTCCCCTCAAGCCGCTGTACAATAACATCGGCACTAAGCTGTTGGGCATAGGCATCAGCAATAGGCGCATAACTTAGATGCCAACGCTCAGGCGCAACGCCTCCAGTATCAGTACTGTAGGGTCGATAAAACCCCAATTCACTATCAGAACCAACGCAGCTATCCAACCAGTTGTGCATGGGAGCAAAAATCCCGCCACCCTCGACTTCGTCTGGAGTCAGCTGTATCTGGTAACCCTCAGGCATAGCTGCGGCATCGTAGATATCAAAGTCAGTTCCCCAGTGGTGACGAGATGTGCCAGGTAGTGCTGACCAGCGCAGCAGCGCCTGTATTTGCTCCCAGGCATCAAGCGTCTCGAGGGCCAGAGGCTTTCCTCGGTGATCGACAACCGGCCGCAACCCTGATAGTTTGCCATTCCAAATGTGGAGCTGACGATCAAAAGAGCGAAAGCCACTGCATATGCGCAGATCAAACCCCTGTAATGCAGCCCTAGCTTGCAACTCAGTGAAGGGGCTCACTACCTCGACATGAACCTTTATTGGCTGGACACCGCTATCAAGCACGCAAAGATGGCGCTCAGTTGAACCTGTTAAAATGTCGTTGTCAGCCATATTTTCAGTACATTTGTAGTTGGGCAGAGTTTGTTGTGTGAAAGTCCAGATGTAAAGGCCTTGGGTAACCATAGCAACTATCGTCCAAGACTAACATCTGTTTGAGACTGCCAACCACAGCTATAATATTTCGACGGTCGCGTAATGCCCAACAGCCATTGCTACTTCAAACTGCTGCCGAACTAGCTAGAAAAGCTGGAATAGGATTAAATCAAATTTTGCGGTGAGCGCAGCCCTATTGGATCACTTCACCAAAGACGAAACAAAGGCTATGCTAACCCATTAGATTGCCAATAGCTGGAAGCGCAATCGATCAAGGTTATTTATGACTCACCCACACCTAGCAGAGCGCATTGAGACCCCTAAATATGGATAGACTCGACTTTGATATACCCCTGTGTAATCTCGATGATCTGGAAGAGCAACAAGCCATCGAGCTGACAATTGATGAGCGACGCCTCTTTGCAATCCGTCAAGACAATCAGCTGCACGCCTATTGGAATATCTGCCCGCATCTAGGTATTCCGCTAAATTGGGCGCCAGATAGATTTCTTGATCTCGACAAGACCCTGATTCAGTGTTCATCCCATGGCGCACTTTTTCATATTGACAGTGGTGAATGTATTGCCGGGCCTTGCTCTGGAGATAGTTTGCAGCCTGTGGTACTGGGCTGTAAGGATAAAAACTACTTTATTAGCGCGGGCCAACCCCTTCCTGCGGCACCGATCAATCTTAGAGCTCAGGCTTTGGCAGACCTTGAAGACAACTAAGAGGCTCCTGTAACAGGATTTCTGCAGGGCTCAGAGTAGCCCGCCAAGCCATAACCTCAACCCCAACAGCTATAGCCTGAGCCATAGTCTGAGCATAGACTGGGTCTATGTGGGCAGCGATCTCGATGCGGTTGATACCAGTTAGTTGCACACAAAAAAATAGTACCGCGCGATGCCCCTGCGCAACCATAGCCATTAGCTCACGCAGATGTTTGGTTCCGCGGCTAGTCACTGAATCGGGAAACATGGCTAATCCATCGCCCATATCCAAGGTGACATTTTTGACCTCCACATAGCACAGGCCTTGAGAACAGCTATCACTGCCAAGCAAGATGTCAATGCGGCTCTTTTCATCGCCATAGCGCACTTCGGTGCGCAACTGCTCATAGCCGCGCAACTCGGGGATTAAATTAGTCTCAATTGCTTCACAGACCAAATGATTAGGCCGTGCAGTATTTATCCCAGCTAGCTGACCGTTACTCGTTGTCACAATTTCCAGGGTGCCAGGTAACTTGCGCTTTGGGTTGTCCGACAAAGAATACCAACACGGACTCCCTTCAACCTGGCAATTGTTCATAGAGCCGGTGTTGGGACAGTGCAGAGTAAGTGTATTGCCTTGATGATCGACAACATCGGCAAAGAATCGTTTATAGCGTTTTACAAAAGTAGCAGGAAAAAATGATGGCGTATTTAACATCGCTGAAATGGCTCCTCCGCCATAAAAGATACCGCGCCGCACAAAGTTTCGGCTGGTAGGCAAGCTTACAATAATGGCCTGATAACTTCTAACCAGTCTCAGAAAATGAATTTTTAAACCGTTGGTATGGAAATTTTCCTTGATATATTGGTCAAAAATCTCTATAACGGCCAGTCCTGTTTTTTAGCTCAGAATCAACAGCGGATTTGATGCATGCCAACAACGAAACAAACAGCAGTAAAAAAGCCAGCGGCTAAGTCTAAGGTGGCGGCCAGCGCGGCCTCACCTACTCTTCACGGTCTTGCTCCCTATGTGGAAAAGAAGAAAGAAGAGTACATGAACGAAAATCAACGCGAGCATTTTAAAGAGATTCTCAAGGCCTGGCGTCTTGAGCTTATGGAGGAAGTTGATCGCACTGTCTCTCATATGAAAGATGAGGCAGCAAACTTCCCAGACCCAGCTGATCGGGCTACGCAAGAAGAAGAGTTTAGTCTTGAGTTGAGAACCCGGGATCGCGAGCGCAAGCTAATCAAAAAAATCGACAAGACACTGTTGCGCGTTGAAGAAGACGACTACGGATTTTGTGACCAATGTGGTGTAGATATCGGAATTCGCCGGCTTGAAGCGCGCCCTACAGCAAATCTTTGCGTAGACTGCAAAACCCTCGACGAAATAAAGGAACGACAGATTACAGGCGGCTAGCACTAGCCGCTTGAATGCCGTTGTCGCTATCGACATAGGCTTTTCTGATTCTTACTCATGCCAGACTATCGCAGTGCCGGGCGCTTTGCCCCCTCTCCTACGGGTCCTTTGCATTTTGGCTCCCTCATCAGTGCTGTGGCTAGCTATCTGGATATCAAACAGCGTCAGGGTCGATGGTTGGTGCGAATTGAGGATATAGATCCTCCCAGAGAGGTGCCGGGCGCCAGCGCCACCATCTTGCATCAACTTGATGCCCATGGCTTACTCTGGGACGACTCTGTCCTCTATCAAAGTGAGCACCTAAGTCGCTATTTGGCAGCTGCGGACCAGTTGCAACAACAGGACCTGACTTATTTTTGCCAGTGCAGTCGACAGCGGATAGGGAGTCTGGGAGGCATTTATGATGGCCACTGCCGCGATTTGCAACTTGCGTCCGACAATAGAGCCATGCGTCTCAAATTAGGCAAGCGAAATTCTGAGCATCTAGCATTTTCAGACTCTATTATGGGCCACTATGAACAGAGTTTGGCCGCCGCAATAGGAGACTTTGTTCTACGTCGGCGTGACGGCCTGGTGTCTTACCAGCTAGCCGTGGTGGTAGACGACTATTATCAGAACATTACGCATGTTTTGCGTGGCTCAGATTTGCTCGATTCAACACCCAGGCAACTCTACATACAGCAATGTCTAGATTACCCCCAGCCTGTGTATATGCATGTGCCAGTAGCATTAAATAATAATGGTCAAAAACTCAGCAAACAGAATCGCGCCGCTACATTGCGCAAAGGGCACGAAGCCAATAATCTTTATGGTGCCCTAGTTTGGTTGCAGCAAGAACCTCCGGCCGAAATAGCAAATCTCTCCGTTGCCGAGATAATCCAATGGGGCATAGAACACTGGTCGTTAGCGAAAATTCCACGCATCATGGGACTAGACGCGCCCGACAACCAACTTATTAGTGATTAACTGAGTGTCCAGAAGGGTTTGCATTGCGCTTCCGGCTTGCATACCATCGACAAGGTCTCGTTCACTGACCACCCTAAAGCCTAACCTCATGCTCAATTACAGACTTGTCGCGACTCTTTTACTGCTCTGCACTGTAGTTTTCCCACTGGCTACAAAGTGGGCCGTTGAACCGGATGGCAACTGGTTTAGACCTTTTGTGGTTTGGTCTATGGTGGTGTTTGCATCCTACATTGTGCAGCGCGGTAGTAAATTCGATGAATCCTGAAATAATTCTATCAACTGTATCTATACTTTTTGCGGCGGGACTAGCAACCAAACTTCTCGCGCAGCGCGCTAGCAGTAACAACCACCTGATACTCGTGCTAGCTTTATTTTCCGGCACCGGTGTGCTGCTAGCGATGGGTTCTATCGAAATGGCTGGTCGCTATGGTTACAGCATAATTCTGGCGCTGATTGGCTTTACACTTATCTTTATTTTTTCGCCATTGATATTCTTGCCAATTCGTAGGCTCAGTCAAATCATTCGCTTTGCCACACCGGTAGATTTCTTAACCTTTAGATACCGCGGGAAAGGCGTCGCCACTGCTGCCTGCATTAGCTTGATTATGATTGCAATACCATTAATTTTGGCTCAATTACTAGCCATTAACTCAGTGGTTAGCTTCTTGATTGGCCAGACTGTATACAGTCTACCCCTGCTTGCCATTATCGTTATTTTTCTCAATCGGCACTCTATTCAGGTTGGTGTAGCCAACCACCTAAGCTGGATTATGGCGGCGGCCGGATTACTACTGATACCCGCCCTCGGTCTCGCAGCCTGGACCTCTATTCACTCAGTCTTCGGTAGCATTACACAAATGAATGACTGGGTTGTAACCAGTGGCCAGCGCTTTATTGTGCAGCGTATGGACTCGTCCTATAGTCTGCTTACCATTTTTTTGACTGCAAGTTTTGCTCTACCCATTAACTTTAGTATTTTAGTCTCTGAAAATATCTCTGATCGCCAGGCTAGCACCACCGCCTGGGCCTATCCTCTGCTCGTCCTGCTAGCTTGTATCCCAGTATTTCCCATGCTTTGGAGTGGTATTGCTATGCAGTCATCGTCGCCACTGCAGGAGTACCTATTTGCCTTACCCGCCCTCACACAAAACCCAGTTATTGCAGGCCTTGGTGCCGCGTGCATTATTTTGCTGGCGGTAGCACTAATCTGCAGTCTAACGTTGACAGTCTCGAAGGTAACCCTTAATAGCTTTGTATTGCCGGATAAAGATCTAGCCAAGCAACAAACCTTGGGTAGTTGGATTAATAATCGTCAAATGATCATCGCTGCAACGTTGCTGGTTACCTGTTTACTCCTTAGTTTGGTGGTCAAGGGGCGCAGTATCACAGACTTTTATCTAGTGGGGCTAAGCGGCTTAGCTCAGTTAACTCCTGGTATGCTCGCAGTGATCTACATACCCAAAGCTAATCGGCTTGGCTTTATTGTTGGATTAACTGCCGGCATGTCCCTGTGGTTAATCACCCTGGCGATACCACTATTATTCGGCGACTGGGGTCTGTTCGTACCCTGGCTGGACGAAAAACTCTACTTTGGTATGCAAAACTGGAATATCTGGGCCATCGAAGCCCTTTTATTAAATATAACCCTGAGTATTATATTTTCTGTCTACGGCAAAATGAGCGATGAGGAAAACTACTATGCCGCTGTGTGCATGGCGGATAACATTTATATTCCTGCTCGTGTCGAGATAAGCCAAAAGTCTGTGGGCGAATTGCATAAAAGCCTAAGCAGCGTGCTCGGCGATGCCGCCGAAAATGAAATAATGCGGGCGTTACAAGCCACTGACTACAACTATGGGGAAATAAGGCCGGCAGCGTTGCGCAAGATCCGCGACAGTATCAACGCATCTTTAAACCTGCGCTACGGTGTGCTATGCGCGAGCCGAATTATGCAGCAGTCTATACCGGTTAAACTGGGGATAAACAAAGAGCCCGATGATATTTATCTGATCGAATCCATGCTCGCCATTCATGGCAACCGTCTCACCGGCATCGCAAGTGAGCTCAATAAATTACGGGTTCACCATCGCGAGATTTTAGATAACTTGCCCATAGGTATTATATCTACAGATCAAACCGGCGAGGTCCTTAAATGGAATGCCTCTATAGCGCAGTATACGAGTATCAGCGCGGAAACCGCGACCGGCGGATTTATAAATGACCTCTCCGAACCCTGGCGCAGTGCAATTGGCTCCTTTGTCAAAAGTGGCGAATCCAATATCGATAATCTTCGACTTGAGCTAAACGGTCAGGTCCGCTGGTTCAGCCTGCAAAAATCGGTTGAGCAAAATATCGAAGGGGCCACAGATATTGTTTTACTAATTGAAGATCAAACTCAGTCTGTGGCGTTGATACAGAATTCGATCGATAATGAAAGGCTGGCATCTGTGGGCAGGCTTGCGGCCGGAGTTGCTCACGAAATTGGTAATCCGGTAACTGGTATTGCCTGCCTTGCGCAAAATTTGCAACATGAAACTGAACCCGACCAAATAGCCCAGTCAGCACAGCATATCTTGTCTCAGACCGAGCGCATTAACCTTATCGTCCAGTCATTAATCGATTTCTCACGAGGTGACCAGAAGGCGCATAAACCGGCGCAGCCGGTCAATTTGTATGATGCCGCCAACGAAGCGATACAGTTGCTGGCCCTCAGTAATCCAGCACCTACTGTAGAATTTGTCTGCGATATCGACAACCAACTTGTGATTCTCGGTGACTACCATCAACTGATCCAAGTCTTTCTAAACCTGCTAAGCAATGGTCGCGATGCCTCCCCTATGGGCGGCCAAATTATTATCAAAGCAATACCTGAAGCTGGGCAAATTCGAGTTACGATCAGCGATTCGGGCACTGGCATTAAAGAAGATATTGCGGGGCGTTTATTTGAACCCTTTGTAACCTCGAAAGAGCCTGGTCAGGGCACCGGGCTCGGGCTCTGGGTAGTATTTAATCTGGTGCAACGGTTAGGCGCCGAGGTGTCAATCTCAAGCCCGGCAGAAAATAGCCAATGCGGCACTACTGTGACTCTTCGTTTTCCACTATCATCGCCCCTATGATTATCTCTAGTAAAAGCATTCTGATTGTTGAAGACGAGGACATTATCCGCCAGTCTCTTCGCACATTACTGGAACGGCACGAATACGATGTTAGCGAAGCCGTCAGCGTCAAGGCGGCCCGTGAATCATTTAATCTCAGTAGCTTTGATTTAATTATTACCGATCTGCGACTACCTGGCGGTCCGGGTACGGACCTTATTAATCCGGCAGGTTGCGTGCCCGTATTAGTGATGACCAGCTATGCCAGTCTAAGATCTGCGGTTGAAACTATGCGCCAGGGCGCAGCTGACTACATCTCAAAACCCTTTGACTACGATGAGATGCTCTCGGCGGTGAAACGTATAATAAACATCACAAAGCCAAAGATAAACTTGGCAATAGCGGAAAATAAAGTATTGATGGGCAGCAGTCCAGAGATCCTTAAAGTGTTGAGCACCATAGATAAAGCGGCTCCGACTTCAGCCTCTATTTTGATCAAGGGCGAGACTGGGACAGGCAAACGTATTATTGCCCAGCTTATTCATCGAGCTAGCGTCATGGCTGGACAACCTCTGATAACCATCAATTGCGCATCTGTGACTGCTCAGCAGTTCTCTGGGCAACTTGCACAGCTCACAGAAAAATCTGGCGGCACATTATTTTTGGCCAATATTTGCGAGCTACCTGAATCTTTGCAATCTCAGGCCATACAAGCCATTGAGCAGCACAGCAATATTCGCTATATCGCATCAACTGGGTTAGATTTAAAGTCATTAAGCCAACTTGGTACATTCCGCAAGGATCTGTTTTATAGCCTCAATGTGATCAACATCCAGGTACCTGCCCTGCGCCATAGAACCACAGATATCCCAAAGTTAACCCTACATTTCCTCGAGCAGTACTCCAACGAGCTTGGTTTTGCCCTTGATATTTCCCCAGACGCGCAGCAGGCACTAGTCGATTATAACTGGCCGGGGAATGTACGTGAATTACAAAACATGCTCTATCAAGGCGCTATTCTGTCTGAGCCTGGGCAGGTCATAAGCGCGCTAACTCTAGGCATGGCTAGCACAGACGATCATGTAGATGATGACGCTAACCCTAAACCTGCAAAGCCTGCGGTGAGCAATGATGCACCAGCAGGACTGTCCCTTGAGGACTATTTCACCAGTTTTGTCTTGGAAAATCAGGAAAATATGAGTGAAACAGCCCTTGCTCAAAAGCTTGGAATCAGCCGTAAATCACTTTGGGAGCGGCGTAATAAACTCGGTATCAGCCGGAAAAAATCAGATTCAGCCTAAAATGCAGCGATTATTTGTTAATCTTTGTTTCAAAAAGTAACAGTTATTCAAAATCGTCCTGAAGTGAAAAATAAACCTTAAAAAATACTTGTGGCTGAGGTATTTCTAATTAGAATGGTGGGACCAAGAATTTTTCTTGAGTAATAACAACAATAAAAAATAATAAGAAATGGATGGATTGCAAAAGTGTTCTAGGGGTACGGCTTTAGAGCTAGGACTTTAAGAACCATTGAAAGGGGTTGTCTTCGGGCAATCCCTTTTTACTTTGTAGGCAGCCCGAAAATGCCGAATAGGCTCCTGCACTAACATAAAAATCCAATTCTCCACTGTTGCCAATCCTCTGGTAAACTGACTCCTTTAAACCATCTATCGACACCTTGTAAATGCTGGAAATTATTAGTAAGTTCTTCGATAAGGCGAAGCGAGACACGGGCGAGCCAATTATCGTCACGAGCCAATATCACTCTTTGACTCCCAAAATGATCAGCCGCGATGCTCGCAAGGTCGTTTCGGTTTTACAAGACGCCGGATATGAGGCCTATGTAGTCGGTGGCGCTGTGCGCGACCTACTTCTTGGTCTTAAGGCCAAAGACTTTGATGTGGCCACTGACGCCAAACCAGCCGAGGTAAAGGCATTATTTCGACGCTCACGCATTATTGGACGCCGCTTCCAGATTGTACATGTGCAATTTAGTCGAGAGATTATTGAGGTGACAACATTCCGCTCAAACGATACAAAATCCGGTGATACAAGAAAAAAACATCGTCTGCAGAGTGACAGCGGTATGCTTACCCGTGACAACGTGTTTGGCAGTCTGAATGACGATGCCAGTCGCCGTGATCTCAGTATTAACGCCATGTACTATGATCCAGGAGACAATAGTATTCATGACTTCGCTGGAGGCATGGCTGATATAGAACAGCGTACGATTCGTATTATGGGTGATCCTGCAACAAGGTTTCGTGAGGATCCTGTGCGTATGCTACGGGTGGTTCGCTTTGCCGCCAAACTGGCTTTCAGCATAGAGCCTCGCACGAGTAAGCCGATGCACAAACTGGCTGTGAATCTTGAACACGTTTCACCGCCACGCCTGTTTGATGAAAGTCTCAAATTGTTTATGAGTGGCCAGGGACTCGCTACATTTTGGCTACTTTATGAATATGGTTTGTTTGCCCAAATGATTCCACAACTAAGTGGCATGATAAGCGACAGAAATAGCCTAGCTAGCAAACTTATTGACCATGCCTTTACTAATACCGATTTACGTATTCGTAGCTCAAAACGCGTTACGCCGGCGTTTATTTACGCGGCGCTACTATGGCCAGCAGTGCAAAAAGTCGCGGCTCATTACCAAGATCGTGGCAACTCGCCGGCATATGCCCTCAGTAAAGCGGCCGGGGAGGTAATCGCCAAACAGATACCTATCACTGCTATTCCGCGCCGCTTTACTATTGCGATGCGAGAAATATGGGATTTACAACTACTGTTACCGCGCCGAGGCGGGCATCGCGCCAAGCGCCTGGTCGAACACCCACGCTTTCGAGCAGCCTACGACTTTGTTTTACTCCGCGAGCAGGCCGGTGAAGAACTAGACAATCTTGGCGACTGGTGGACTAATTATCAAAATGCCGGCGAGGAACAGAGGGAAGAAATGGCCCGAGCTGTGGGTGATTCCGGCAAAAATCCCAGGCGGCGAAGTAGACGCAAACCTAGATCATCCCGAGGACAGCTCACTGATGGCTGATGTATATATCGGGCTGGGTAGCAACCTAGAAGATCGTGGAACAGGCCCTGCAGGGCAGCTAGATCGAGCATTAAAAACCATCTCTGAGCACCCAATGATTAACCTCATGGCAGTCTCGCAACGCTATCAAACTCGAGCGATTGGCCCCGAAAACCAGCCTGATTATATTAATGCCGCCGCCCGCCTTGACACCGACATGTCAGCCCTAGATCTTCTGGACTACCTCCAGCACATAGAGCATGAGCAGGGTCGCGTTCGCACAATTCGTTGGGGCGCAAGAACCCTAGATCTAGATATCTTACTCTACGATCGGCAAACTATTAAAAGTGAGCGGTTAACCGTACCTCATCCTAGAATGCACGAAAGGGCATTTGTGTTAGCGCCACTAAGTGATTTGCAGCCTACTATGGTTCTACCCAACGGCGAAAATATTCTCAAACTATTGGCAAACTGTTCAGACCAAGGTATCGTAAAATTGTAAGTTTCCTTTTGGTTTAACTACTCGGAGTGCATGGTGGAACAAAACAGTCTCAGTGATATTTCTCTTGATTTGCCCACATCTGCCATACACAACTTCATTGCCATAGAAGGTCCCATTGGTATAGGCAAAACAACGTTAGCAAAACGACTGGCGCAGTCTTTTAATTATGAAACTCTGCTAGAAGAAGCTGAAGAAAATCCTTTCCTAGAGCGCTTCTATCAGGACCGGCGCGCTCATGCACTCCCCACTCAGCTGTATTTTTTGTTCCAGCGCATACGCAAGTTACAGGATTTTCGTCAGGGTGATATCTTTCAGCAGGTGCGCATATCAGATTTTTTGATCGATAAAGATCCACTTTTTGCTCAGGTTACACTCGATGATGACGAATATCGTCTATATCAGAATGTTTACGATAATATTATCTCCGACCTGCCCAAACCGGACTTGGTTATCTACCTTCAGGCTCCGACCGAAACGCTCTACGACCGAGTACAGCGGCGAGGCACAGCAATAGAAAGACCCATAGATCAATCCTATCTGCAACAGCTAAACGATGCTTACACCCAATTCTTCTACCATTACGATGATACGCCGCTACTAATAGTCAACACTGCAGAGATTAATCTCGCTGACGGTGATCTCGATTATGAAAATCTTGTCAAGTACATACTTCAGACAAAATCTGGTCGCCACTACTACAACCCACACCCGATTGCCCAAGTCGCTGTGGGTTGATTTATTGTTATAATCGTCAAAAGCCATTAACGTGGCTTGATTCTAAGACCTATTGAGGCTAATTTCCGCAATGAAAACGACTACTATCAGCAGTTTGAACGCCATGAAATTGGCGGGCGACAAATTTGCCGTTATAACCGCCTATGACTATACCTTTTCAAGACTCATTGAGACCGCCGCCATTGAGGTAACATTGGTCGGGGATTCGCTGGGCAATGTTATCCAAGGTCGCGACAGTACCATTCCAGTAACAGTCGATGAGATGGCCTATCACACCGCTGCCGTAAAACGCGGCAATAGCCGCACATTATTAATGACAGACATGCCCTTTATGTCCTATGCCAGCGAGACGCAGGCAATGGATAATGCCGCCATACTGATGCAGGCCGGTGCTCAAATGGTTAAATTAGAGGGAGGCGAATGGCTTGCGGATACCATTTATATGCTCACCGAACGGGGTATTCCCGTCTGTGGCCATGTCGGCTTGACCCCTCAATCAGTCCATAAGCTTGGCGGTTACAAGGTACAGGGTAAAGAAGAAGAAACCGCAACAAAGATGATTGCCGAAGCCAAGATATTGGAGGAGGCTGGCGCTGATTTAATCGTGATCGAGTGCGTGCCATCTTCGTTAGGTCGGCAACTGTCTGAGTCCCTTTCAATACCAGTGATAGGCATCGGCGCTGGGCCAAACACCGATGCTCAGGTATTAGTCCTCCATGACATGCTGGGAATCTCTCAGCGTCTACCAAGGTTCTCACGCAACTTTCTAGAATCGAGCTCTGGCGTTCAGGAGGCTATTACTGCCTATGGTAAGGCGGTCCGAGACGGCAGTTTCCCAGCCGCCGAACACTGCTTTAAATAACCCCTTAAAATTAACGAGAGAGAAAAATAACTGTGTCTACATCCATCTATGACTTTAATGTGCCAACCAGCAGCGGTGATGAACAATCCCTACAAGACTATCGCGGCAAGGTATTATTGATCGTTAACACGGCCAGTAAGTGCGGCTTTACCCCACAGTATGAAGGCTTACAGACACTCTATGATCAGTATCATGAAAAGGGCCTAGTGGTTATTGCTATGCCCTGCAATCAATTTGGCAAGCAGGAGCCTGGTAGTAACGCCGAGGTTCAAGAGTTTTGTCAAGTCAACTATGGTTTGAGTTTCCCAGTAATGGGAAAAATTGATGTCAATGGTGCCAATCGACATCCCCTCTATGCCTATCTGACCAAACAAGCGGGGGGGCTCATAACCGATGGTATCAAATGGAATTTTACCAAATTCTTAATTGATCGCGATGGGCAGGTAGTGAAGCGCTTTGGCAGTATTAGTAAACCCGAGGCCATCGCTTCAGACATTGAGGCACTACTGTAGCAGTGACACCTCATGATACCAGCTTTCGCTGGTATCAGATTGTGCCGTCAGCAAGGGCTAAGCTATAGATTGCGTAATGCAGTGAAGTAAACCTTGGCTGCCTCATTTACTCTGGGGGCCAAATACAGTGCTGAAATCATAGTTGGAATCGCCATGGTGGCATAGGACGCCAGAATCAAGCCATTGACTATGTCCAGGGATACGACAGCGCCAACCACTAACAGGCCCAGGTAGATGGGTGAATAATAGTATTGTCGCTTCACGCCGAATAGAAATCCCATGCACTTAACGCCATAAAACCACATGGTGACCATGGTGCTAAAACTCAGCATTCCGACCATGATCAGTAGTAAGTAGCTGCCAGTATTTGGGAATACTTGCTCAATCGCTCGAGCGGTCATAGTAACCCCTTCAATACCAGCCTCCGTTTGCCATACTCCGGTCAACAGAATAATTAACGCCGTACAGGTACAAACTATTAGGGTATCAATAACTGGCCCAATCATGGCCACAACCCCTTCACGAATAGGTTGCCCTGTTTTAGCCGCGCCATGGGCTAGAGATTCTGTACCTATTCCAGCTTCATTGCTAAAGGCGCCACGACGCACACCAATTAAAATCACTGCACCAATAGATCCACCAGCTGCAGCCTCACCGGTAAAAGCATCGGTCACAATCAGCCACAGCATAGAAGGGATCTCAGCAGCATATGTGTATAGTACCGTGGCTGTCATCACCCCATACATAATTACCATAGTCGGCACTAGCCGCACAGTCAGGCGCCCAATGCCCTGAATCCTCCCGGCCACAACCATTGCTACCAGAGTCGCCACTATCGAACTGGCAACCAGATCGAAAGTGAAGTGCTGCTCGCTAGTTGCCCAGCCTGCGGGAATAGCCACCACATCTCTGAGCAGCTGAATAAATTGATTCGCTTGAAATAGCGGCAACGCACCAATCAGACAAGCGATGGCAAATAGTGCTGCCAGAGGATACCAGCGCTGCCCCATACCCTGTGTAATCACGTACATTGGACCTCCGTGAATTACACCCTCTGCATCTTCCTTGCGGTACATGACTGCCAAAGAGGCGGTATAAAATTTTGTCGCGACCCCAACAACTGCCGTGACCCACATCCAGAAAACAGCTCCGGGACCACCAATACTTATAGCAATCGCTACACCAGCAATATTACCCAGGCCTATGGTGCCAGAAAGTGCCGTTGCTAGCGCTTGAGAATGAGGAATATGTCCAGGATCATTGGGGTCGCTAAATTTACCACGTAATAAATCAATACCATGGCCGAAATAGCGATAGGGCTGGAAACGCGAATACACCATAAAGAAACAACCGCCGCCTACCAGTAAAATTACCAGCGGTGTACTCCACATCATATCGGCCCAGGCGTTAAAAAATTCTTCAAACTGCTGCAGTGAAATCATATATTTTTAGTCTTTGGGCTTTACATATAAAACTAGGCTGTGACCCACTAACTGAAAGCCCTTTTGGCTAGCAATTCGCTCTTGGATTTTTTCGATTTCAGCATCGTGGAATTCAATCACAGCACCAGTCTCTGTGCACACCATATGGTCGTGATGTTCACCGCGATCAAGCTCATAAACCGCTGGGCCGTTATCAAAATTATGCCGCTCTATCAGGCCTGCGGTTTCAAACTGGGTTAGCACCCTATAGACCGTCGCTATGCCTACATCTTCATCTGCATCTCGCAATGCCTGATAGATGTCTTCTGCAGTCATATGCCGATCCACACAGTTTTCTAGAATCTGTAAAATCTTGATTCTGGGTAATGTGACCTTCAGGCCTACCTTTTTTAGCTCCTGATCTTCTGGAGTCATACTTACCTCTTCTCTATGGGCTGGGCTTTAGGTATTATCCCTGTTCGCGCAACTAACTGGAAGCCCATCAATGCGAATTATTCCCACCTTACTGATCAGTCTTACTCTACTTACCTCTGGCTGCGGCTGGATAAAGTTTCCCGGCGTGCATAAGGTTTCCATCATCCAAGGCAATATTGTCGATCAAGAAATGATTGATAAACTACTGCCAGGTATGACTAAGTCGCAAGTTCAGTTTGTTCTAGGCACACCTTTAATCGCAGATTCTTTTGCACAACAGCGCTGGGACTACCTTTACACAAGACTTTCGCCGACCGGCGAAAAAACTGAAGAACGAGTGACCATTTATTTTGACTCCAATGACAACCTACTGCGCATGAGCGGTGATTATTTGCCCACGGCGGCAGAGGCGGAAGAAGTCTAACCACTATCTGCAGATTTACCTCGGACAATAAAAAAGCAGGTTCAACCCTGCTTTTTTTAAGCCTGAGGAAATAATTTTAGGCTTTCTTTTTCGCCTTAGCCTCTTCAGCACGACGACGCCTAACCTCCTTGGGATCGGCAATAAGCGGGCGATAAATCTCAACCCGGTCTCGCTCATTGAGCCTATAAGAGCCAGGCTCATCTAGGCCTTTTGTTCCTAAAACCTGAGAAAAAACCCCCATCTTGTCGGCATCTACGTCTATTTTCGGGTAAGTGGTTAAAATTCCAGATTGCTTTACAGCCTCCAGCGCCGTAGTCCCAGCAGGAACAGACAGTTGCAATAAAGTCTGCTTATCTGGCAGTGCATAGGCAACCTCAACCATTATCATCGTACTATTAGTCATCTTGACCCTCCTTTAAAACTTTATCCGCGCGCTGGCACAATGAATCGACCAAATTATTAGCCACCCCAGAAAAAAGGCTCGATGCGGCCAGACCTAGCCCCTTATTCTTAAATTCAAACTCCAGATCCAATGATACCTTGGAAGCATCCTCGGCTAAGGGGGTAAAAGCCCATAGACCAATAAAGTTTTTAAACGGGCCGTCTTCCAACGTCATCTCTATTTGATGAGATCCGTTAGAAGTGTTGCCAGATAAATTATTTCTAGTCATTAAACTAATCTGCACACCGGCCTTTTTAAGGTCGAGACGCGCTAGCATAGAGCTGTCGCTGTGCTCAAATACTTCTACCCCATGACAGCCCTCTAAAAACAGTGGGTAGCTAGCAACATCATTGACCAACTCATACATTGCCTTGGCTGGATGCATCACCAACGCTGAACGCCTAATAATAGTCACACTTGCTCCTAGGAGAAGAATTTATCGTAGATCCCCATAACAAACACAGCACTTATGGCTACAGGGGCAACGTATCTCAAGGTTAATCGCCATAGAGCTAAAATTTTAGGCGCTGTGCCCTGCATCTGATAATCAACAAACTCTCGCTTCATCACGTAGCCTACAAATACAGCGATTAACAGACCTGATAATGGCAGCATAATATTCGCCGTTAAAAAATCTAGGAAATCAAAGAAAGTAAGCCCAGCAAATTTAATATCCGACCAAACATTAAATGACAACACAGAGCCCAGGCCCAGCACCCAAGCAAACCCAGCTAGCAGCAGGTTAGCCTGCACTCGACTTATGTCTTTAGCTTCAATCAGCCAAGCTACGCAGGGCTCTAACAATGAAATAGCCGAACTCCAAGCGGCGATAGACACCAGAACAAAAAATGCAGAGCCAATTAACAGACCTCCAGGCATACCACCAAAGGCAACAGGAAGGCTAATAAACATTAATCCAGGGCCGGCGCTAGGCTCGATACCTTGGGTCGCAAAAACAATCGAAAAAATAATTAAGCCTGAGATAATTGCTACTAAACTGTCGAAAAATGCCACTATTAAGATAGTTTTGCCGATATTGGCCTTTTGAGGCATGTAGGCTCCGTAAGCCATAATAGCGCCCATACCAATACTCAGGGTGAAAAAAGCTTGGCCCATGGCTTCAAGTACGCCACGCCAAGTAAGCAATTGCAGATTAAAGTTAAATAGAAAATCCCAGGCTGCTGAGAAATTACCTCTAAAAAAACTGAACCCTAGCAGTAACAGCAACATCACGAACAATACGGGCATCAGTATTTCCACCGCAACACCTAGGCCTTTCTTGACACCACCAACCACCACACCAACGCAGAGCAGCATAAATATTGACTGCCAAAAAATAAGGCGACTCGGATCAGCAAGTAGACTACCGAAGATAGCCCCTGCAGTATCGCCACTGACACCGGCTAGTTCGCCAGAAGCCGCCTCAAAAATATACGCCAGCGCCCAACCAGCGATAACTGCGTAAAACGACAAAATTAACATACCGGCCGCAACACCTACCCAGCCCACATGACGCCAACGAGACTTAGCATCACTCTCAGCAACCGCATCGCGCATAGAATTGATAGGGCTCTGACGGCCCTGGCGACCAATCAACACCTCAGCCATCATAACGGGTACGCCAATGAGTAAAATGCAGCCCAAATAGACCAGTACAAAGGCGCCGCCGCCATTACTGCCCGCTACATAGGGAAACTTCCACATATTGCCAAGACCAACAGCCGATCCAGTAGCCGCCATAATAAAAGTCCATCGACTGGCCCAAGCTCCATGCATGCCTTTTTGTTGTATTGCCAAAATCGCACCTCCATTTCCAATGGCCTAAATTGTACCCATAAGCCTCAGTGAATACAGTATCTAATTAAGTGAGTTAATATTTCATGACAATCGCCGCCGCCAACGTATAATCGCCGCCTATGAGCAAAAAGAAACCAAAGCAGCAATCCAGTACCATCGCCTTAAACAAAAAGGTCAAGCGCGACTATTTCCTTGAAGAGAAGTTCGAAGCTGGCCTCTCTTTGATGGGTTGGGAAGTAAAGAGCCTGCGCGAAGGCAGAATCAATCTCACGGACACCTACGTGTTTTTAAAAAACGGAGAGGCCTTCTTGATTGGGACCAATATTACACCATTACCATCAGCCTCAACCCATTATGTAACCGATTCCACGCGAACTAGAAAACTACTTCTCAATCATCGCGAGCTACAAAAGCTAGAGGAAGGGGTTAACCAGAAAGGTCACACTTGCGTATGCACAGCGCTGTATTGGAAGGGCCACCTCATCAAGTGCGAAATTGCCCTCGCCAAAGGTAAGGCCACCTACGATAAGCGTCAAGATGACAAGGCCCGAGACTGGGATCGCCAGAAGCAGCGCATTATGCGCAACAGCTAGTCTAGCCGTCTTTGTAGGCTAGTTTCTAAGGTCCTTAAATAGGCCTTTTAAATTGTCAGTTCTGCTTTTGATATGATCTTCAAGCTTACCACCAACGTCTTTCACAGCCCCGGACTTAAGCGCCAACCGGCTTGCTCTGTTAGCAATCTCGGCAATTATTTCGGCGCTGGCCTCGGCAATAGAAACCCCCTGCCCCTGCTCTCCAATATTGGTTAGATGTATATCTGGCAATGGTAATTCGATCGTACTTGACCCCAGCAACCCATACTCGAGAACAGCGCCACTGATTATTAGATCCCTGATAATAATCTTTTTACCCACGCTACTTTGCGGTGCATTAGCACTGTCGCTAGAGCCCAAATAACTCTCAATATTTCTCTGAATTTTATCTAAATTATTACCGCCACGGCCCGACTCCATGATAATTTTTGGGGCCATAACACGCAGAGAGTCTACGACTATAGTGTCGCCACCCAAAGATTGGGTAGCTAGGTTAAAACTTATCTCACCTAGGGAAAAAGCATACTCAGTGTCGAAACCTTTGGGGTTACCGATAACCAGGCCTTTTAAACTGCCCTCACCAGACATCAGTGATATTTGTGCGCCCTCCAGGCTAACCTGGCCCTGAGTCATATCAGGCCCCAAAGTTTCTACCAAAGATTTGAGCCCATTGCCCAGATTCATAATCACCACAACAGCCACTACCAACAATATTACCAGCGTTGTTTTAATGACTTTACTCATTTTAGAGTCCTCCGTTCGCCTCTACTTTTAAAAGTACGTGTTTTAAAAAGCATAGATGCTATTCTTGAAATTGTAAAAATTAAATGAAGGAATGATAAAAATGCACAGACCGACTTCTATTATTTCTAGCCCTGCCTTAATTATCGAGGGACTCAAGCTTCTCGGGCACCGAGATATTCGCTGGCTGGTTATAATACCGCTGAGTATCAATATTGCGTTGTTCGCTAGTGCAACTGGATTTGCGGCTCAGTTGCTAGGGCAGTGGCTCGATAGTGTTATCAATGTAACGCCAGACTGGTTGCATTGGCTAGTATGGATTATCTGGGGGCTATTTATCCTAGTGGCATTAGTTATCTACGCCTTTACCTTCGCCCTTGTTGCCAATCTTATTGGCGCGCCTTTTTACGGCCTCATCGCTGAAAAAATTATGCTGTTAATGGGTGCTAAGGTGCTTTCAAACGAAGCTGTGCCACTATTAAAAATTGCATGGGCCAGCTTTGTGCGGCAGTTGCAACTCATGGCATATCTTATCCCTCGGGCCATTGTGGTGGGCCTAGCCTGCCTGGGCCTCAGCTTTATCCCGCTGATGAATATACTCATTCCTGTTGTAGCCGGCAGTTGGGCCGCTTGGTCACTTGCTCTGCAGTATTTGGATTATGCGGCGGATATTGATCAGGTAAATTTTAGACAGTTGCGCCAACGGGCAACCGCGGAGCGATGGCAGTCAATGAGCTTTGGGTTATGTGCATTGGCAGGATCCGCTATCCCGGTACTCAACCTACTGCTAATGCCGGCAACGGTGATTGGCGGAACCCTGCTATGGATAAGAAGTAACGGACTAATCAGTGCAGATAAGCCTATGACCAGCAAAAACCTTAGTCTTCCCTAACAACCGATTGATCAACCGGCGCTACCTCTTGTTCACTTTGCTCTACTGAGCTCTGTTGCTTGCTTTGCTCTGAGGGTTTGTCCGCCTTGGATCTGCGCGGCGCTCGTTTTGGCTTAGCCGGAACTTCCTGCAGTAGTTTCTCCTCCGGCATGGTGCAGGCCAACTTCATATCCAACAGCTTCTCTATCGGCTCTAGCAAAAAGGCATCGTCTTCACAGGCAAAGCTAATTGATGTACCAGTACTCCCGGCACGGCCAGTGCGACCAATTCGGTGCACATAGTCTTCTGGCTCTTCCGGCAAAGTGTAATTGATAACATGACTGACACCATCAACATGGATGCCACGACCAGCAACGTCTGTTGCCACCATCACCTTAGTGGCACCGCTTTTAAATGATTCAAGTGTTTTCATGCGTCGGTTCTGAGGAACATCACCCGACAGCAACCCAGCCTTGAAACCTTTTTTATTGAGCTTTTCTTGCAGTGTACGGCAGATATCTCGGCGATTCGCAAAAATCATTACACTATCAACATCATCACCAACAAGAATATTATGTAACAGTGCAAATTTTTCGTCGGCTGTGGTGATATACACTTTTTGCTCGACTGTGTCTGTGGCAACACGCTCGGCGCCAATTTCGACAGTCACTGGCTTGTCTGTCCAGGTCCCTGACAGTCTCAGTATCTCTGGAGTGAACGTTGCCGAAAATAGCAGTGTCTGGCGATCTTCTCGTTTGGGAGTCAAATTAACCAAGCGCCGCACCTGGGGAATAAAGCCCATATCGAGCATGCGATCTGCTTCATCAATCACCAATACCTCGACCTGATCAAGATAGACATCGCGGTTATTGGCAAAATCTAACAACCGGCCAGGGGTACCCACCAAAAGATCACAGTGGGATTTTTGCATTTTCTGTAACTGCTTACCATAGTCCATGCCACCCACCAAACAATGCACGCTAAGGTCAGTATGCTTTAGCAGCGCGACCGCATCATCGGCAATCTGTATAGCCAGTTCGCGAGTCGGGGCCAGAATTAATGTGCGAGCCTCGCCCATAAAACGCTCGCCTTCAACTGGGTGATTAAGCAAGTCAGTAATAATATTTATCAAAAAGGCGGCCGTCTTACCCGTACCTGTTTGCGCCTTACCCACAATGTCGTGCCCATTTAAAGTATGGGGCAATGATGCGCCCTGAATAGGCGTGCAGTATTCAAACCCAGTATCCTGAATTCCGCGCATGAGTTGCGGCGGTAACTCGAAATCATGGAATCTGACCCTACCCTCTTGGGGTTCGACTTTAAACTGCGAAACATCCCAACGGCGCCGGCCACGACCGCGACGGTTTGGACTAGGTTTTTTAACCTCGCTAAACGCCTTGGAATCTGCAGGTGCAGAATTTGAGGGAGTTTCAGAAGTAGTGCTAGTGGCAGAGTTATTTTCAGTCAAAGTATGTCTACGCAGTAATTAACAATAGGTTCATTAGGTTACCAGAGAGCCTTTTGAGGCCTAGGTATAACCTGTAATTGGCGCGGAGTGTAGCAGAATTGTCAATTATTCGCTGGTTTAATAAACTCCCCAAAACTGAGGCCTCACAGGGTCTGAGTTAGAGTTATGAATTAACCTGTATAGTAATCCAGTAATCTAGGCCTACCCAACGGCCAGTGCCAGTGAAGAAAAGACTCACAAACATGACTCGACAAGCCTCAGGCAGGGTCAAAACATTTCTCAAAGAAAGAACCTAGTCATAGCGATTAAATTTCTCTTCCTTTGCTAAAGCCATTGAACGAGAATGAGGGAAGGCCAAACGAAAACACCCTAATGACTCCTCAAATTAAAAAAATGCCGACGTTTATACAAAACGCCAGTGACCTACTGCGTCTAGCAGGACCCCTAATGCTCGGCCAGTTGGCCGTGGTCGGTATGACTGTGACTGATATTTATATGGCCGGGCAGGTCAGCGCAGACAGTCTAGCAGCTCTCCAGTTAGGCGGGAGCATCTGGGCTATGATCAGTCTTTTGGTCATTGGCATTATGATCGGCAACAGCCCTATTATTGGTAATTATTGGGGCGCCGGCCAACCAGACAGAGTGCGCTTTCAATTTCAGCAAGGGCTGTGGCTCGCTCTGCCAATGAGCATCGCTGTGTGCTGCGCCATATTGCTTGGCATCCAATTACTCGAACGACTAGACATCTCTCCAGAGGTCTTCCGTATCGCTCGAGGATATCTGCTGCCCTATCTAATCACCGGCTTTATGTTTCCCGCATTTTTCGCCTTTCGCAGCTCCTTTGAAGGCGTAGGCGATACCAGACCGGTGATGATATTCAATGCTATTGCATTTTTTCTCAATGGTATTCTCGATTATATTTTAGTATTCGGTAAGCTTGGTTTGCCTGCCATGGGTGGTATCGGCGCAGCCTGGGCAACTACCGTTGTAATGACTTTTTTACTTTTCGCAATGGCTGCCTACGGGCGCTATGCCGGCAATATGAAACGCCTGCGGCTATATCAGCAATTCGCTGCACCCAGTGCCGCAGCAATTGTCGGCATTTTACGCCTGGGCATTCCTATAGCCCTAATGATTGCAGCTGAGATTGGCTTCTTTGCCATTATTCCGATGATGATCGCCCACTTGGGAGCCAATGTTTTGGGTGCCCACGCCATCACCAATAATCTGGATTCTCTCGCCTACATGATTCCTCTGGGTCTAGGTCAGGCGTTAACTATTAAGGTATCTCACTCCATGGGCCGCGGTGAACCTTTGGAGGCCAGGCAGATCTGTCTAACTGGTTTTAAATTAATATTTGTCTTTGCCCTGATACTGGGCAGCCTCAAAATCCTGTTGCGCCATGACTTTGCCCAACTATTTAGCCCAGAACCCGAGGTGCAAATTATTGCAGCTAGCCTGTTCTTTTTTTCAGCAGCCCTGGGTTGTTTTGACTCAATGCAGATGGCCTCCAGTGGCGCATTACGCGGCTATAAGGATGCCAAAGTCCCGCTTATTATCCAGATAATAGCCTTCTGGGTCATTGCTTTCCCGATCGCCTATAGCCTGGCACTAACCGATCTTTGGGGTGAGCCAATAGGCGTCTATGGATTTTGGATTGGGCTCGTTATCGCTGCATGTCTAGCTAGCTTGATGATGCTGTATCGATGGAATGTAGTATCAAAAAGTGCCATCAACAATCCAGACGAGGCAATTATCGCAGTAGCTGGCCAAAAGTAATACGCTCTAACTGACTGTAATCGCAGCGAGTTTCAACCGCAGCAAAACCGTTATCGGCAAATAGCGCTCTCACCTCAGCACCCTGATCATAACCATGTTCAACTAACAGCCAGCCACTTGATTTTAAAAAACTAATGCTTTGGCCAATTACCAGAATTAAGTCATCTAGCCCCCCAACACCAGAGACCAGTGCTGACGTAGGTTCAAACCTCAGATCTCCCTGAGTTAGATGGGGGTCATCACGGTCTATATAAGGCGGGTTACTGACAATTAGATCATAGTGGGTAACAGGTAACGCATTGAACCAATTACTCTGCACTACTTGTACATTATCCAGTTTGTGAGCCGCCCTATTTTCCTCCGCCAACGCCACTGCCTGAGTCTGAATATCCGCAGCAGTAATAGTCCAGTCACTGCGCTCACTGGCTAATGCAAGTGCAATAGCACCTGTGCCTGTGCCCAGATCCAACACCGAGCTATGAGTCTGTAGCTCTAGCTCAAGCGCTGTCTCAACCAGTAATTCGGTCTCTGGACGGGGAATTAAGGTGTGTTCTGAAACTTTTAAATCAAGACTCCAAAATCCCTGATTACCCAAAATATAGGCGATAGGCTCACCCTGTATTCGACGCTGAAAAAGCTGTTCAAAAGTATTTAATTGGTCGCTCTTAGGTTGCCGATCTGGCCAGGTTTTCAGATAGGTGCGGTTAACACCCAGCGCATGAGACAGTAGCAATTCGGTGTCGATTACAGCACTGTCGCTAGCGATGAGTTCAACGCTGCGCTGCAGTAACTCCGAGATAGTCATGGTTTCAGTCCGCGAGGGTGGCTAGTTGCTCAGCCTGGAGTTCGTTGACTAGAGGCTGAACTACATCGATCAATGAGCCCTCCATCACCTCAGCCAATTTATACAAAGTAAGATTAATACGATGATCTGTGACCCGGCCCTGAGGAAAGTTATAGGTGCGTATACGCTCCGAGCGATCACCGCTGCCAACCAGGCTTTTACGCTGATCCGACTGTTCTTTAGCTACAGCCTCATCCTGTGCCGATGTAAGGCGCGCCTGCAGAACTGCCATCGCTTTAGCGCGATTCTTATGCTGTGAACGCTCGTCCTGACACTCCACCACCAACCCCGTGGGCAGGTGAGTTAAACGAATGGCAGAATCGGTTTTGTTAACATGCTGACCGCCAGAGCCGGAGGCGCGAAAGGTGTCGACTCGTAGATCTCCTTTGTTAATCTCAATGGCGTCCTTTTCATCGGCTTCGGCCATAATAGCAACTGTGCACGCGGAAGTATGAACGCGACCCTGAGATTCAGTCTCAGGCACTCGTTGAACTCGATGAGCGCCAGATTCAAATTTGAGCTTTGAATACACCCCCGAACCCACAATACGTGCGATTATTTCTTTATACCCGCCATGGTCACCGCGATTTTCACTAATTACCTCTATTTTCCATCGCTGATTTTCAGCAAATTTGCTGTACATACGAAATAAATCGCCAGAAAAAATAGCGGCTTCATCACCACCGGTACCTGCTCGAATTTCCAAAAACACATTTTTATCATCATTGGGATCTTTGGGTAGCAACAATTTTTGCAGGTCCATCTCCAAGCCATTTTGCTGTAATTCTCCGTCTCGCAACTCCTCCTGTGCCATATTGCGCATATCTGGGTCAGAATCTTTTAGCAACAGTTTTGCCGCTTCAATATCGTTAATCACCTCTTGGTAGCTGCGGTAGCAACTAACTACCGGTTCGAGCTCAGCATACTCTTTCGATAGGCCTCTAAACCTATTTTGATCACCGATAATATCCGGGTCGCTCAGTAATGCCCCCACCTCTTCATACCGATCGGAGAGATGATCTAATTTACTCAAAATTGATGCTTTCATGCAGAACCTTAATTACTTTTTATTTAAATCAAACAACTCGTGGGCGACATGGATTGTATCGTCACGGCCCTCTTCGCTGGCTTGTTTAAGTTTGGTGGTGGGCTTATGCAGTAGTTTATTGGTAAGACTGCGTGCCAAGGCATTGATAACCTCAATCGGATTCTGGCCTCGTTCTAACGCATTGAGTGCCTTGTGTACCTCGCCATCACGAATATTTTCTACACTATCGCGAAAGGCTTTAATCGTATCTACAGCAGCCAGAGCACGTTGCTGCTTGGACCAGGAGGTAACCTCTTGATCAATAATTTGTTGTCCTAGGTCGGCAGCGGTTTGACGCGCTCGCATATTGTCCTGAATAACCTCTTCCAGATCGTCGACCGTATAGAGATAGACATCGGCCAGTTCTTCGACCTGGGGTTCTATGTCCCTTGGCACCGCGATATCGACCATGAATATAGGTTTATGCTTACGCGACTTAAGGGCAGATTCAACGGCTCCTTTACCCAGTATAGGTAGCTGGCTAGCAGTCGATGAAATCACAATATCTGCCTTGGGTAAATATTCGGGTATATCAGAAAGTAAAATAGCCTCGGCAGAAAAATCTGTGGCCAATTCTTGAGCCCTTGTTAATGTGCGATTGGCTACAGTTATACGGCCAATGTTTTTTTCCTGTAAATGCCGCGCTACCAATTCGACAGTCTCACCGGCACCGATTAATAGTGCATGGGCACAATTAAGGTCGGCAAATATCTGTTCTGCTAAACTAACAGATGCATAGGCTACAGAAACCGGGTTCTGACCAATTGCAGTCTCAGAACGTACCCGCTTGGCAGCAGAGAACGCCTGCTGGAAAGCCTGATTGAGATAAGTCGACACAGTGCCGGCTTCGCGCCCCACAGAATAAGCCGATTTAATTTGTCCAAAAATTTGCGGCTCACCCAGCACTAAGGAGTCAAGACCGCTGGCAACACGCATGATATGACCAATCGCATGCTCATTCCGATAACAGTAATAGCATGACTGCAGCTCTTGGAGCTCAAGCCCCTTGGTCTCAGCCAGCCAAGTCAATAACTGCTCGTCACTGACCTCGCCATAAAGATAGATTTCGGTTCGATTGCAAGTAGACAGCAGCGCAATTTCAACAGCGCTCATTGACGTCAGCGCGCCCTGCAAAGAGCCAACCACGGTTTCTGGGGCAAAGGCAATGCGCCCTCGGAGATCTACCGAGGCTGATTTGTGATTAATACCGAATGCCAGAATACCCATAGCAGCTAAGACTACCTATCTCATCGAGGCTCCAATTTTACACGAGTCTGACGTGGGAATGTGGATTGGCGAAAAATGATTTTAACTAAACTTTATTCTTAGTAGTTGTCTTAACTTTCTACATCCTTGAAAATGTTGTTATGAAAAAACTAAACCCAAGCGTTGTTGTTAGCTGTTTGATGCTGCTGGCCGCCTGTGCCACAACACCTGAGACAACTCAGAACCCTGCGTCTAACTCTGCTCCTGAGCCTGAGCAACCAAAAGAGCTCGCAGCGACACCTTTTCCTATAAATACGCTCTATGACCTCCTAGTTGGTGATATAGCCCTGACCCGCGGTCAGTTCGACATAGCATTGCCCAAGTACGTTGCGCAAGCACGTCAGACCCGCGACCCCAAGATTATTGAAGTGGCTAGCCGTGTCGCTAGCCATATGCGCGATCACCAGGCAAGTATTGAAATGGCGTTGCTGTGGGTAGCTGTGGAACCAGATAATCCTCAGTCGCACAATGTCGCCTTACAGACCTATGTTCTTCAAGGAGATGGCCTCAATGCACTACCCTACGCCGCCTGGTTATATCAACATTATGACGATCTCGAAGCCTTCTTAGTCGTAACATCAATTTACGCTGGCCACAATTTTGGCAATATGGATAACGGCAAAGTAACCAACAGTGACGAGCAAAGAAGTGCTCAGATAGGTGAACTCATTGCCGCCTATCAGAATCTTGATCTACCGCTAGAAAAACAGGCCACTACCTTACTAGCTAGCGCAATTTTACACAGAGACAATGCTCAACTGGCTAATGCCGAGCGCCTAGCGAAAGAATTTCTACTCGCTGCGCCAGACAACCAGCGCGGTCTGTTGTTACTGGCTCAAGTCTTACACCAGCTAGATAGGATCGATGAGGCAGTCTTATTGATCGCAGACAGCTTACGGCGTAAGCCAGAAGCTAGAAAATTGCGTCTGCAATATGCCCGGCTTTTAACTATCACTGATCGAGATTTAGCCCTGTCACAGTTCCAAATTTTGCATAATCAAAACCCCAGTGATCAGGAAGTTAATTTTCTTCTCGCTCTGCTGCATCTCAATCACGGCGATATAGCGCAGGCCACCGCGCTATTTGAACTCACCGTTAGTCAGCCAAGCCTGAGTGCCGACTCCCATTATCATCTAGCCAGTATTGCTGATCGCCAAGGGGACATAACCACCGCCATGGGGCATTATCGTCAGGTACGTTTTGGTCGCAACTATCTCGCGGCTGCATCTCGAGTAACTGTGTTATTGTCCCAGCGCAACAACGTAGCAACAGCGCGGCAATATTTACGGCGCCTGCGCAAAGAGCAACCAGAGCAGTCTGTGGGGCTATTCCAGATTGAATCCAATCTTCTGATCAGTAGCAACCAACCAGATCAGGCACTCTCTATTCTTACCGATGGACTCAGTGCGTTTCCCAACGATGTCCAACTGCTCTATGCCCGGTCGATGGTCGCCGAACGGCAGGATAACTTTGCCTTAGCAGAGCGGGATCTACGCGCACTAATTGCTCAGGATAACAACAATGCTATAGCACTAAACGCGCTAGGCTATACCATGATTCTTCACACTGACCGCCTCGAGGAAGCTCACCAACTGATAAAAAAGGCCTACCTTCTTAACCCTGGTGACCCAGCAACCATAGATAGTATGGGCTGGGTACTATTTCGCATGGGCGAACCAGAACAGGCGTTAACCTATTTAAAAAAAGCAATGAGTATTATGCCAGACCCTGAAATTGCCGCACATTTAGGCGAAGTCCAGTGGTCATTGGGCGACAGCGACAGCGCCATGCAAACTTGGAATCAAGGTTTGCAGCAGGTGGAGGACCATAAAACCATTGTCACCACCATGCGGCGGCTCGGCGCTGAGTTAGAAACGATCACACCTGAAATATCGGAATCACAATTATGATCCCGATTGGCTACAAAATTGTCGCTCTGGTGTTGGTCATTAGCGGTTGTAGCTCGCAGCCCACCCAAACCAGCGGTAGCTGGCACCAGCACAGCGCCCAAATAACACCGATGAACACCTGGCGGGTGGAGGGCAAGCTGGGCTTTAAGTCAGCGGACCAGGGCGGCAGCGCTAGTTTTGACTGGTCACAGAATCAACAGCAATACCTGCTTTCACTCAGGGGCCCCTTTGGTACTGGTAGTGCCGTAATTAGTGGTAATTCTGTAATTGCACAACTACATCAAGATGACGCGATCGCCATTGATGAACCGCAACAGCTGGCACTGCGGCTAACTGGCCTGCCAATTCCTGTGCAAGCCCTCAGTTGGTGGGCAAGAGGATTACCCTCACCCAATAAAGACGCTGCAACTAACTTAATAACCAATGCCAATGGCACAGCTCTTAGTTTTCGCCAGGCTGGCTGGGAGCTGGCCTTTTCGCGCTATGATTCCACCCCAGATGGCAATCTCCCCGGAAAAATTGTTGGTCAACTTGGGGACCACTCCTTTAAGCTGTTAATATCTCGCTGGAGCTTTCCAGAAAAATAGCTAGCGGTCTAAAAAGCATGCCTTCAGTCACACTGCCTTCACCGGCAAAGCTAAATTTGTTTCTGCACGTCACCGGTCGTCGAGACAATGGCTATCACGATCTGCAAACTCTATTTCAGATCTTGGATTTTGGCGACAGCCTAACATTTACCCCCAATAATAGCGGAGAAATTCATTTACGCCCGCAAATCGCAGGTGTACTAGCTGAAAATAATTTAATTGTTCGCGCCGCTCTCCTGTTACAGCAAAAAACACAATGTACCCAGGGCTGCGATATTATGTTGGACAAGGTGCTACCCATGGGGGCCGGCCTCGGCGGCGGCAGCAGTAATGCGGCCACAGTGCTAGTAGCCCTTAATCGCCTGTGGGAATGCCGCCTGACGCTTGATGAACTGGCTGAGCTAGGCTGTCAATTAGGTGCCGATGTGCCGGTTTTTGTGCATGGCATCAGCGCCTTTGCCGAGGGAATTGGTGAGCTTTTGACCCCAATCCAGTTGCCAGAGCAATGGTATTTGGTGATTACCCCAGAATGTCAGGTGTCGACAGGTGAAATTTTTTCACATCCTCAATTGACAAGGAACTCGCCACCGATCAAAATACGCGCCCTTTCAGGGGTGCAGTACAGGAATGACTGCCAAGCTGTAGTTGAAAGTCTTTATCCAGAAGTGAAACAGGCACTGGAGTGGCTCAAAAATTACAGAAACCCACTGATGACAGGGACTGGTGCTAGCGTATTTAGCTGTTTTGATAACCAAACCGAGGCGCAACAAGCTCTCGATAGGGTTCCAAAACGTTGGAATGCATTTATAGCGCGAGGAGCTAATAACTCTCTACTGCATCGGAAATTGGAGGAATTTTTTACTGGGGCGTGGCCAAGTGGTTAAGGCACCGGGTTTTGATCCCGGCACCGGAGGTTCGAATCCTCCCGCCCCAGCCATATCTTTATTATGAATACCAGGAAAAATGACGTGGCAAGATTAATGGTCTTCTCCGGGAACGCAAACCCGGAACTGGCAAATGAAATCGCTCGCACATTGGGGATTCCGCTCGGTGATGCGCTGGTATCATTATTTTCAGACGGCGAGATAAACATCGAGATTCGTGAAAATGTTCGCGGACACGATGTCTTTGTAGTGCAGCCTACCTGTGCGCCGACCAACAGACACCTTATGGAACTGGTATTGATGATTGACGCTTTGCGTCGCGCATCTGCCGCACGCATCACCGCGGTTGTACCCTACTTCGGGTACGCTCGCCAAGACCGACGCGTTCGCTCGGTGCGGGTGCCTATCAGTGCTAAAGTGGTGGCTGATATGCTGTCCAATGCTGGTGTTGATCGGGTACTGACCGTTGACCTGCACGCAGAGCAGATTCAAGGCTTTTTCAACTGTACCGTTGATAATGTCTATGGCGCTCCGGTGTTGCTCGGCGATATTGAGCGTCAAAATTATAAGAACTTGCAGGTTGTATCCCCAGATGTTGGCGGTGTGGTTCGGGCCAGAGCTGTAGCCAAACAACTCGGTTGCGATCTAGCTATTATTGATAAGCGTCGCCCAACTTCTAATCAGAGTGAAGTTATGAATCTGATCGGTGAAGTGGAAGGCCGCACCTGTGTTCTGGTCGATGATATTGTCGATACTGCAGGGACTTTGTGCAAAGCCGCCGAAGCATTGAAAAAGAATGGTGCCACCAAGGTAGTGGCCTACGCCACTCACGCAGTTCTATCTGGTGGCGCAGTTGAAAACATTAATAAGTCGCAGTTGGATGAACTGGTGGTTGCCAACAGTATTCCGCTAAGTGACGAAGCCAAAAAGTGTAAGAAGATTCGCTCACTACAACTGGCTAAGCTGCTGGGCGAATCTGTTCGCCGCATCAGCAATGAAGAATCTATCAGTGCCATGTTCGACTAGCGTATAGCTGGTCAACGAACACTGTTGTACCGCCTCATATCGAGGCATTAAAATCCCATTACAGGTCTGGTCGCGGTCTGTTTTGGCTTAACTTAGGAGACTATTATGTCTACTGATTTTACGTTACATGCTACAGGTCGTGAAGAAACAGGGAAAGGTGCGAGCCGCCGCCTGCGTCGTCTGGCCGGTGAAGTTCCTGCAATTGTCTATGGTGGTAAGAAAAATCCAGCGCAAATTAAGCTGATTCAAAAAGATGTGGCAAAATCTTTGGAAAACGAAGCATTTTATTCTCACATTATTGCGCTTGAAATCGATGGCAAATCTGAAGATGTCATTCTTAAAGATTTACAGCGTCACCCAGCCAAAAATTTCATTATGCACATGGACTTCTTGCGAGTGAGCAAGAACACCAAACTGCAGACTAAGGTACCGTTACACTTTATCAACGAAGATAACTGTGTCGGCGTTAAGCTTGGCGGCGGTATTATTGGCCACAGCATGACCGAACTGGACATTATGTGTCTGCCAAAAGATCTGCCTGAATACCTAGAAGTCGATATGACTGATGTTGAACTAGGCCAGACTCTGCATATCTCAGATATTAAACTCCCCAAGGGTGTTGAGAGTGTTGCACTAAGCCATGGTGATGATCACGATCTTCCTATCGCAGCAGTGAATAAGGCTAAAGGCGTCGCTGTTGATGAGGAAGTGGATGCAGATGCTCCCGCAGCTGCAGATGATGCTACCGAGGAAGCAAGCGAAGAGTAATCTTCAGTCTTGCCCTCAAGAAGGCCCTGACATTGGATACGCCCGTTGAGTTAATCGTAGGGCTGGGAAACCCCGGCCCAAACTACGAACGGACGCGTCATAATGCCGGGGCCGACTTGGTTCTGGAATTAGCCAAAACTCTGCATGTCGAACTAAAACACGAAAGTAAATTCTTTGGTGATACCGCGAGGGTGACCCTGGACGGTCACGATGTGCGACTGCTGATTCCCAGCACCTATATGAACCTCAGCGGTAAATCGGTTAGTGCCCTAGCCAAGTTTTACCAAATCGCCTCCGAGGCTATATTAGTGGTGCACGATGAACTAGATAAATCTCCGGGTGAAGCACGCTTTAAAAAAGGCGGTGGTCACGGTGGTCATAATGGCCTGCGTGATATTATAAAATGTCTGGGCAACAACAAAGAATTTGCCCGTCTGCGCATTGGTATCGGTCACCCAGGCAATGCTAAGCAGGTTGCCGACTATGTCCTTAAAAAAGCATCGCCCGATGACCAACAACTAATTATAAATAGTATTGATGATGCACTGCGCGCACTTCCACTAGCCGTTGCCGGCCAATGGGAAAAAGCCATGCTTAAATTACATAGCGCATAGAGCGCACAGCGTAAAAACAACATTGCTAGATGACTAGCACAAGGAATTTAATATGGGTTTTAATTGTGGAATAGTGGGTTTGCCTAATGTCGGCAAATCAACATTATTTAATGCGCTTACCAAAGCCGGTATCAGCGCAGAAAACTTTCCCTTCTGCACTATCGAACCCAATACTGGCATCGTGCCCATTCCGGATCCCCGTCAGGACAAGATTTCCAATATCGTCAATCCAGAGCGGCTGATTCCCACCGCTATGGAATTTGTCGATATCGCCGGGCTGGTTGCAGGGGCCTCCAAAGGCGAAGGCCTGGGTAATAAATTTCTCGCCAACATTCGCGAAACCGATGCCATTGCCCATGTAGTACGCTGTTTCGAAGATGAAAACGTCATTCACGTCGAAGGCAAGATAAGTCCAGCCGATGATATAGATGTGATTAATACTGAGCTCGCTCTCGCCGATCTAGAAAGTGTTGAGAAAGCGCTTTTGCGTGTGGCCAAAGCGGCCAAAGGCAAAGACCAAGACGCCATAATACTCAAAGGCGTAGCTGAAAAAATTCTGCCTCACCTCAATGACGCCAGACCACTGCGCGCATTTGATTTGAGCGAAGATGAACTCAAAATACTCAAACCGCTTAGCCTACTGACATTAAAGCCAACCATGTATATCGCCAATGTCGATGAAGAGGGTTTTGAAAACAACCCCTACTTGGATGAGGTAATGGCTATCGCTTCCGCCGAGGGTTCAGTCGTTGTGCCTATATGCAACAAGATGGAGGCTGAGATCAGCGAACTTGAAGCCGATGAAATCATCGAGTTTTTAGAAGAAATGGGCATGCAAGAGCCTGGGCTTAACCGAGTTATTCGCGCCGGCTACAATTTACTCGGACTGCAAACCTACTTTACCGCAGGTCCAAAAGAAGTGCGCGCCTGGACAATTCCTGTGGGCGCAACCGCCCCCAATGCAGCAGGTAAGATTCACACAGACTTCGAAAAAGGTTTTATTCGTGCCGAGATTATCGGCTATGACGACTACATCGCTGGCAATGGCGAACAGGGAGCAAAAGACGCAGGCAAGTGGCGCCTAGAAGGCAAGGAATACATCGTTAAAGACGGCGATGTCATTCACTTCCGCTTTAATGTGTAGCGTAAAATGACAACTATTAGTGGACGCTGGAAGTTGGGCATACTTCTGGCTCTTTCCACTGCCACAATGTGGGGCCTATTGCCCATTGCCCTAAGCGGCCTATTGACAACCATCGATCCGGTTACCACAACCTTCTTTCGTCTTTCTTTGGCCGCAGCATTGATGACACCCTATCTCATAGTGCGTAGACGGCTCCCTAATCGTGGTAAATTGCGCGTGCCTCGGCTATTTTTTCAACTTACGGCTGCCGGCGTTTTGCTCTGTGGCAACTATGGCTTATATATTTTTGGTTTAGAACGAACTAGCCCTGAGGCCGCTCAGGTAATGATTCAAGTTGCCCCAATGCTGCTTTTACTAGCGGGCATTTTTCTCTTTAAAGAACCATTCTCTAGTTTCCAGTGGCTAGGTTTTTTTGCCTTTGGCTCAGGGTTAATATTATTTTTCAATCATCATTTGGGTGACGTATTTGCCGACTTCAATGATTATGGTGCGGGCTTGCTAATGATTGTTTTAGCAGCAATGTGCTGGACCGGCTACGCCATCATACAAAAAATACTACTGCAACAATTCACCTCAGAAGAAACCATGCTGGCTATTTATTGGCTCGGTACTCTAGCATTTTTGCCCTTTTGCAATTTCTCGACTCTGGACCAACTCACAGGACTGCAATGGGGTCTTCTGGCATTTTGTGGCCTCAACACCATTATCGCTTACGGATGCTTTGCCGAAGCTCTGGTGCATATCGAAGCATCTAGAGTCAGTGCCACCATCGCAATGACGCCGCTACTGACAGTTGGTATAGTGCAACTCATGCCCTTCGAGAACATTTCCGCAGAACCCTTAGGGTTTATTTCGTTGCTCGGTGCCAGTATGGTTGTTGCTGGGTCAATTACCTCAGCGGCGGCTAAAAAGACACACAAGACTTAATAAATAAATCGTTACACAAAAGGCTACCTCCATGATGAAAAAAATAGCCAAGGGCGCAGCCTTTGGGCTGCTAGCAATAATAGTTACTGGAACCGGCTACATTGCCGCCATTACCCCAGGCGGCCTCAGCGGATTTTGGCTGATGGCCAGTACTGTTGCCGGCCTTAACACCTCGGCCAATGCTGCCGAAAAATCCAGCCTACAGGTACCCCAAGGCTTTAGTCTTGAGCTGGTAGCACAGGATCTCGGCTATGTACGCTTTGTCGCCCCCACAGAGCAAGATGATCTAGTTGCTACCATCGCCGATCGCGGGCAAGTTATGCTACTACAAGATAAAGACCAAAATGGCACAGCTGAAACTCAGACAGTCTTGATAGATGGTCTCAATGAACCGCAAGGCATCGCGTTTGACGGCGACTGGCTGTACTTTAGTGAAAGCGGCACAGTTAGCCGAGTACTCTTTGACCACAGTACCGGCAGACTTGCTGGTGAGATTGAACCCATTCTTCAAGATCTGCCCTATGACCTGATCCATAAAGCCAAAGCCATAGGTATTTCACCAGACCGTAAACTTTATGTTGCAGTTGGCTCACCCTGTAATGTCTGCGAACCAGAAGATCCTAGATATGCGGCTATGTTGCGATCTGAGCTTGACGGCGGCGATCCACAAATTTATGCCCGCGGCTTACGCAACTCTGTAGGCTTTGACTGGGCACCCTGGTCCAATGACCTCTATGCCACTGTCAATGCCCGTGATTTACTGGGTGATAACTTCCCACCAGACGAACTGAATCTGGTGGTGGAAGGTGGCTTTTATGGCTGGCCCTATGTCAATGGCGATAATATTCCCGATCCAGATTTTGGTCATAAAAGACCAGATCTTGCCGACGCTGCCATAGTTCCGGCGTTTAATTTTCGTCCCCATAATGCGCCACTGGATATTCACTTCGTCAAAGGCCACACAAGCCTCCCTGACAGCTTCAAACGCACCGCACTAGTGGCTTTGCATGGCTCATGGAATCGTTCCACATTAGATGGTTATAAGGTCATCTCGCTGCATTGGGATGACAAGGGCAATATACAGAGCCGCGACTTTGTCAGCGGATTCTTAGCACATGATGGCATTATGGGACGTCCCGCTGGCATTACTCAGGATAGCCAAGGGCGTTTTTATATCACTGACGATTTAGGCGGGCAGATTTACCGAGTAGAATATTCCGAGGACAATGAAAATCTCAAACCCAATAGTTAACACTGTGACCTAGGTCTTACTCAGCAAGCGGTTAAAACAAAGATATTTAAAGCCCCTAGGATCATACAGGTACAAAGTAAACCGGCAGCTAAGACAGAGCAGAGGAACAAGCTTTCTATGCAAGCATTCGAGGAAATTTGATCAACTGCCCAATACTTGAGATGAAGTATAACTGGTCGTATTTGGTCTAGGATAACTACCAAAAATTATGGCGAATCGCCAAATCAGCGCAACAGCCCCGAAGTTCTTGACAAAGCGGCGCTGTCTGGCGAAAATGCGCGCCCCCTATTGGTCTGTCGATCAAAACGGGAATGCAAGAAATTGTGGCTACGTAGCTCAGCTGGTTAGAGCACAGCATTCATAATGCTGGGGTCGGTGGTTCAAGTCCACCCGTAGCTACCATCAAAATCAATCATTTACCTCACTATCACTTTTTCACTCGTACTTGCTTGCGGGAGTTTTGCGGGAAACGCCAAAATATTGCACCCCAATACTGGTCCGCATAAGGCCTCAACACCCCGATAAAGTTCAGCCACTTCGACCGCACTGTATCGCGTCGTCACATCAAAATAGTGCTCCTTTTTAAGCTCATCAAACTCATCCTTGGAGAAAAACTCATCTACGTTTCCGTTTTTAACTCTCTCATGTTTTCTAAATTCCTTAGTTGTGTAACTTTTCTGTATAATTGGTGTATGACATTAAATAGCCATTACCAAAAATTAAAGTACATTGATGGAATCAAGGATCGCCTCAGACGGTTCTACTCAATCAGCGACACCAAGTCGGACCATCGAAAGATGCTTAGCCACGAAATAGACGGCTATATGGAAGCTGGGCTCCTTACCGAGATATTAGATAAGCGAGAGCTTCAAAGCATCATCGACGAGCAACACATCGCAGTGTTTGGTATTACAAGGCAAGAGCGGCGTCTCGAAACGAAGTCCAATCTCGAGACTGCTCCCGATAACTGGGATAAATATGACACTCCGGCTATCGATCGTCGCTAAACTTAGTTTTGCTCCGCTTCCATGCGGAACAACATCCTCTGCTAGTCCCCTTCAACACTTGGCCATATGCTTACGGCAATGCTCTCTAAGTCCGCGACAGATAGCACACCCTCTGCGTTAATCCAGTGATATTTCTCTAGATTTAGCCAGCTCACCTCCCTATCCCAAAAAGCTTTTAGAAGCGTCACCCCAACTAGCATTTCGCTCGCTTCACTAATGGGTAGGACCGCTGTTGGAAACCAATGGTTTATATCGGTTCCTGCATTATCATCAGGGGTACCGCACCATAGTAGCCAATAGTCTGCTCCTTTATGGAGGACATATTGATCTACTCGGCTATGCATTGGGCTCCATGACCACTCGACCTGAGCTAAAGCAAGGGATTGTTCTGTCGGCGCATTCGGTATCCCAACCAGCCCGTGTTCCTGTTCATAATCCAGTAGCTCAACTGACAATTGCATTATTTCTGCAGGCAACGGTTTAACTTCATAAACGCGCTGTTGAGGCAGATCTGCGAAGCTCATTGGGATTGAGTGAATACTCATTCTTGGCCTCCTTTGAGCGTGGGCCCGATAACTAAATAGCTATTGGGTATACCCATTCTTGTGTTGAATTCACGAGCCTCTTTAGGAGTTAGATGCTGGACCTTTACACGACCCTTATATCTTTTTAAGACAGGTTTTTTGGGCTCATCACTGAGTGGTCGATTGATATTTAACATAACATTATCCTCTTTAGTGCTTCGCAACATGCAGGCGCACAATCTGGTTATCAAATGCCTAGTCGTTAAGGACGACTGACCTATTAAGTAGATCTAATTAATATCGTTTCTGAACGGAACAAACAGGGACTTAGGTAAAACAGTCTCTTTAGGAATCCAGCCAATCTCACCATCATCGAAGACTGCAAAGCGCCAATCATTGAAGGGTGTAACCGTCCATGCACCTGCCCTGAGCCCGTCTAAGCGTCCCTTTGCACCATGTGCACATAACATCGCTCTAGAGCCTCTTGGGCGATCAGGGTGAAGTCTTGGCAGTTCTGAAAGGGCTACAGGTATAGGGAGGTCGTCAAGACTAGGGAGCTGTGCATGAAAACTGTGACATCCCTCGATCCATTCCACTAGATGGCGAGAATCCTCTGGGACATCTGCGAAACGGACACCTGCCGATGTCCTTTTATTGGACCGTTCATGGCCGGAGGGAATAGATTTTTGGTGTGACATAACAGTATCCTCTTTAGTGCTTAGCAAAATGCGGGCGCACAATCTGGTTATCAAATGCCCAGCTTTTAGGGAAAGCCAACCCATGAAATGCAAAAAACCCAATCCAGCAGAGCCAAATCGGGTTCATTAGTTGAGATCATCAACCGTCCGGTTTAGCTGGAACTTATATAGCACCCCGCAATCTGGATCAAATCGGTGCTTGTCAAAGACCTTAACAAAAATACAGTTAAAAGCAACCTTAATCTAGCCCTGAACAGAGAAGGTTGAGACTTTTGATACGATGGAACAGCAAGCTAGCAAAAATGAATCTTAATGGCGTTTAGCACGACTAACGGATCTGACCGGCGCTGATAATCCTTGGAAAGATCCATCCAGACTAGCTTCCCATCGCTATCGAAAAGAAGAGTCGCAGGGACGGGCAATGCTTCGACTCCCCCATCAAGGCCGAATCCACTATGGAATGCGGTGTTCCTCAATCCAAAGGCATCGATCACTTCAAGAGCGTAATCGGAGAGCATTGTTGCCTGAACTCCATGAAGATGTCTCTTTTCTGCGATTTGGTGTGGCAAATCAGTGCTTACGGTGATTACTTTTATATCTAGTTTATCGATCTCGGCACGGAGCTCGTTCAATCGGCGCAATTCGCCGATACAATAGGGTCACCAATGCGCTCGGAAAAATTTAATGAGTACCAGATGTCCCCTTAAACTTATAGAATCGAAAATCTGATTTTTATCGTCAGTGGCCTGAAAGGATGGAATGAAATCGCCGACCTTGATGATATAGCTAGATTCAACTGTTTGGGGGCTTACATAGACCGTGAAGATAAGTAGGCTACTTATTGAAATGGCAACAACTGGAGGAAACCCGCCAATAAAGTTTGTACCCTCAATAAGGGCAACAACTCCGACACCAACAGATACTAGCCATAAAAGAACAAAACTGGTTCTATCGTTCGGCAACGCAAGCCGTCGTGCCAGAGTAAACCAAAAAGCTGTAACACCCAGTGATAAAGCTAGGGAAATGATCCCTAGAAAAGATCCCAACTGCATAAACATCATTCCTCAAAGCCAGATTTTAAATATATTGAGCATAGCGCATAAACATTATTATAGCTTGTTATACCCAAGTTCTGAAAGTGCTATTAATCCCCGACCTAAGGAGTTGGAGAAATCTCCACAGCCCTAGAATCGACAACAATCTGCATAGGTGGGATCTCCCTCAAAGGCTTTGGTTGATTCTTGCGCCACGTAAGATTATTGATACTGACTATTCTTTAGATAGTAAATGATAGTGCGGGACTTTTGCGGAAGTGTAATGAGATCTAATGAGGTCTTGTGGGACTTAAGTCTGCTATGGGCGCCCAAATTTTAAAATAAAAACAATGAGTTACGTTTTTCCAGCGTCATTCATAATGCTTGGGTCTGTGGTTCACAGTCCACCCGTAGCTACCATCAAAATCAATCATTTAGTAAGTTTATTTTTTCTTTCCAAACGAGTTAAAAATAAAGGGAACGAAGAGGGAAACTTTCTCACCTCCTTTGCATACCCATATATAACTCAAAATATCCCATCCCAAGCATTGTTTATCACCCCCCCCTTATCTCGTGATATATCTGTAAATTCCCATTTGTATAAGTAGGTATACAAATAACAAAAGATGTCTGTCATAAATCAAAGTAATGGTATTTATGGGTGATTTAGACTTATTGGTAGGGGAGTTATTTCTATGGGGTGGTCTTATTTTTTGCGCTCTTATGTTGCTCTTCAATGCAAATATTCTATTTGGTTTATTTGATGATAAAGGTATAGACGAAATAGCTCCTATACTGAGCTAACAGGTTTACCAGATACTGGGGGCGATGATTCAAGTTCAGCCTTAACTATTACCACCTGTTAGGGTATAAAACTATCCAGTCCAACCACCAGCAGACCAAGGCCCGCCGACCAGATGGCGCAGGCAAGAATATCAATAAGAGTAAATCTCACTCTGTCAGTACCGCTAATGCCTACCATCATGGGTACTAGGCTGCGCACTGCTGTCATCAGTCGACCCACAATAATGGCGGCAGCGCCGTACTTAAGAATAAAGGCCTCACCCTTTTGCAGACGCACTGCCTGTTTTTTAGCGAAGGCAGTGTGATGAAATTTGGGCCCAAACCAACGGCCTAGGTAAAAACCTAGATGATCTGATAGACAGGCACCCATAAAAGCCAATGGCATGATTAGATAGAGGCTAACGATCTGTTCGGTGTAGAGAATAGTCGACACTGTTAAAAGAATAATGCCAGAGGCCAATAACCCGAGACCTGGGCAGGCTTCCAAAAATGCCAGTACAGGAATAACCATCCAAGCATTTTTTTGGTTGGCGCTTAGCCAGTTTAGAAATATCTCATCGATAGGTGTGTTAGTCATGGTGCAATGGGTCCATAGCTCAAGCTAGCTAAAATAGTTTTAATGATTCCACCAAGCAAGATCTGTGAAGGATCTAATATCCAACTCATGAGTCCAGGTTGATCTGTGCTGTTGAGCAAGATGCAGATAAGTATCTGCGACCTTCTCTGGTAAGATTAAGCCATCATTGTCCATACCGCGAGTTTCACGCAGTGCTTTAAATCGCTCTTCTCCAAGCATCTTACCTAAGGTATCTGGGGCATCAACGGCACCGTCTACTAACACATGGGCAATATGCAGACCCTTGGGACCAAACTCGGCATTCAGAGACTGGCACAGCATGCGACGCGCACCCATGGCCGCAGCATGGGCATGCTGTCCCGCATTACCGCGCACAGCTGCAGTGGCAGAGGTGACTATTATCGAGCCCTTACCTCGCTCTACCATTAGCGGGCAGACAACGGATGCGGTACGAAATAAACTAAAGGTAGCTATATGCCAGCATCGCTCAAACACTTTGTAGGACGTATCTTGCAAGCCGCGATCACCAATCTGCGCTCCCAGATTAAAAATAACCACCTCAATGGGACCAATATCCTGTTCGACTGCTGCAACCAACTTTTCGACAACACCTTCGTTGACCACATTTAACAGATAGCCGCTGGCATCACCCCCCTGGGCCTGGATATCGGTGACCAGTGTATCTAGGCCCGACTGATCACTGCGGCGACATAACACTGCATGATAGCCCTCAGCGGCAAATCGCTTGCCGACAGTACCGCCTATGCCCGCACCTGCGCCAATTACTAAACAGACTGGCTTCATTACTATTTCCTCTATTGAGCTATTAATACGCTATTTAATGGTCACTGTATTGGCGTCATAGTTGGGCAAAAACTGATCTTTTTTACCTGGCAAAAGGCTCAGCGCCTTAAACGCCCAGCGCAGTAAAAATGGTTTTTTAATATGGTACAGCCGACCCATTTGCGTCGACATGGCCTGTACTTTTGCCGTGCGTGCCAGTCTGTTGCGCTGATACAACTTCAAGCCCTGCTCCACATTAGAAACCTGATCTAAGGATCGTTGTAGAATCCGTCCGTCCTCAATGGCCATAGCCGCGCCTGAAGCCATAAAAGGCAAGGTCGCATGGGCTGCATCCCCGAGTAGGGTCACACGGGCTGAACTCCAATGACTGAATGACTGGTGATTATGCAGTGCCCAGCGATAACACTCATCTTTGTCGACAGCATCTATTACCGCTTGCACTGCTGGATGCCAGCCGGCGAAGTCATTTTTTAATTCTTGCCAAGGCGCCTTCTGCGTCCAAGAATCTTGTGCCCAGTAATCACTCTCTACCACACCGACAAAATTGACTAGCTGCTGTTGGCGCAAATAGTAAATCACCATATGTTTATTGGGGCCAACAAAGTTACTAACGGTCTTTTCCATAAAGTCCGCTGGCAATCTGTCTGCTGGCACCACTCCTCGCCAGGCAATATTGCCAGTAAATACGGGCTCTCTGTGACCAAGTAATTGATCGCGAATTACTGACTTTACGCCGTCTGCGGCAACTAGACAGTCACCTTCAAACTGGCGGCCATCCTCGGTCTGCACAGTCACCTTATCGTCCTGTTCACTGTAGCTGGCCACGGTAGCGTTAAACGTCACTGCGGAGGCTGCTCGCGCGTTAAAAGCGTTAGACAGTATTCGATGCAGGTCGGCGCGGTGCACATGCAGGTAAGGGGCGCCATGGCGCTGGGCGTAATCTTGTCCAAAAGGCAGGCTGTGAAGTACTGCGCCGGTTTTGTGCTCACGAAAATCTGCTCGCAATGGATCCACCGCAATAGCTTCTATCTGGTCTTTTAACCCCAAATAATCTAGCACTCGAATTGCATTTGCGCCGCACTGAATACCGGCACCCACTTCGCTAAATTCTGCTGCCTGCTCAAGTAGCTGCACCTGATGACCTGTTTTATGCAGGCACAGGGCCGCCGTAAGACCCCCGATTCCGGCGCCTGCGACAAGAATTTTCATCTAGGCAAATGTGCCATTAGGAAAGTGCTCCACTGTCTCCGAGCGCTGTTATTTCCTGTTCTGAGAAGCCCCACTGTGACAGTACTTGTTGGGTATCAGCACCTTCGGATGAGGGTGCTGATGGCGTAGCACAGTCAGAACGGGCAAACCTGGGTGCCGGTGCTGGCTGGGTTAGGCCCTCAATCTCAATGTAGGTATTGCGCGCCGCATTATGTGGATGGGATGGCGCTTCACGGTAATTGAGCACAGGCGCAAAACAAAGATCCGTCCCTTCCATTAACTCGCACCATTGGGCCTGGGATTTGGTTTTAAATACCCCTATCAAGCGCTCTTTCATCAGTGGCCATTGACTCTTATCGAAGGGGTTGGCAAATTCTTTGGGATCTACGCCCGTTTTCTCGACCAGCAGTGCGTAAAATTGCGGCTCGATTGAGCCTATGGATACAAAACGACCATCGCTAGTTTCGTATGTATCATAAAAAGGGGCAGGACCATCGAGCATATTACTGCGCCGTTCAGGGACCCAGGCACCCAGTTTATCCATGCTGTGAAACATCGACATCAGGCTGGCAGAACCATCGGTAATAGCAGCATCGATAACATCACCTTTGCCCGAGCGCTCGGCTTCATAGAGTGCAGCCAACATACCCATAACCAGATACATGCTGCCGCCGGCATAGTCGCCAACTAGATTGAGCGGCACTGTAGGTTTATCCGGGTTGCCAATAGCAGCCAGAGAGCCGGTTAGTGAAATATAGTTAATATCATGGCCGGCGGTTTTAGCTAGGGGCCCGGTCTGGCCCCAGCCGGTAATGCGGCCATAGACTAGGCGAGGATTGCGCGCATGACAATGTTCAGGCCCAAAGCCCAGTCGCTCGGCAACACCGGGGCGAAAGCCTTCAAATAACATATCCGCGGACTCTACCAGACGCAGCAATGTTTCGGCGCCGGCAGCGGTTTTAAGATTGAGGGCAATGGACTTTTTACCCCTCGAATTACAGTCCATGGCAGCTGGTAGGGCAACCGTGCCGCTACCCTTGGAAGAGCGCTCAACCACAATCACTTCAGCGCCCATATCTGCCAGCAGCATTCCGGCAAAGGGCCCGGGGCCAATACCTTTAATCTCTATTATCTTTACTCCAGCCAATGGGCCCATGAGTTTTATCCTTTTGGTTTTTGGTAATTGGTTTTTTACGACTGCAATAATGTCCTTAAATCTTCAACTCTATCAATATCTAGCGCCGCCTGGGAAAGCACAACTTCTAACGCCGCGACAGGAGGATTTTGCAATATCGCCTTGGCACCGTTATCACCAGTAAGCGCCACTAAATGGCGAAAAACACTGCGCGGAAAAATTGCCGGCACGCCCCTAGAGCCGCAGTAGGTAGCACAGACGATATTATTACCATCAAAATGCTCTGCCAGTCGAACAAGGTGCTGTGTGCTGATTTGCACCTGATCCGCTAGCAACACCAATATCCCATCAGCCTCATGATCAATGTTTTTAACACCCCAGGCAATTGAGCTACCCAACCCCTGATGCCAATCGTGATTAACTGTAATCTGCGCGCCTGTAATCTCGGGCTCAATGCGCCCATGATTAGCACCTAGCACTACCGTAACGCTGAGGGGATCAGTTGCTTTGGCACTATCTATGCTGCGCTGAAGCAATGTCTGCCCCTGCAACATAGCCAACTGCTTAGGAGAGCCAAATCGCGTTGATGCCCCTGCGGCCATAATAAGTACAGCAATATTATTCATCATACAAATCAACGGTTGCCAGTAGAAACTGTCAACGCACCGCTGAGAGATCTACCGCTGGCCTGATGCAATACCCCGTGGCATTCGGCAAGTATGGACAGGGCGATCCCCTCGGGCAGTTCTCCACCTAAGTCCAATCCTGCTGGTCCTGCAATAGGAATAGGCAACTTATTGGCGTCGAGTTGCGCCAGAGCCAACACCTGTTGCCGTCTTGCCAATGGCCCCAACAACGCCAGATAGGCCAGCGAAGAAGTCTGTAACGTTTTGATGGCTTGCGCATCCATCTCTAAGTTATGGCACATCACTACGGCGGCGTCCAATTGCTGAAACCAGGGCTGATCAACAAGACTTGTGATCGGGCAATCTAGGATTGTATCGGCTGCCATAAAATATTCTCGCCGTGCATTGGCTGGCCTTGAGTCCCAGAGAGTCACTGTCCAGCCTAGGCCCTTGGCCATGCTGACCAGGGGTCGTGCATCCACACCACCACCAACGATCAAAATATGGGGCTGCGGCTTAATATTAGTGACGAGCCAGCACTGGTTATCTTGGTGCACTAGCCGCGGCTGATCGCTGTAGTCAGAGGTATGCCAATGGCTGTGAGTATCACTATTTTCATCGACCAGTTGCCAGTATTGTCCCTGACCATGGTCTGCCAGATGATCGCGAATCTCGCCTAAATTAAGATAATTTTGGGCCGCCCGCACCGGCTGTAAGAGAATATGTACCGTACCGCCACAACCAATACCGAGCTGATAGGAAATATCATCTTCGTCGCTTCCGTCATAACAGACGGTTAGGGATTGCTGGCTACGCATAACCTTTGCAGCCTGACGTTGAATATCGGCTTCGAGGCAGCCGCCACTGAGCAGACCATACTGCTGACCTAGGTCATTGAACAGCATCATTGCACCAGATTTTCGGTAGCAAGGGCCTTCGGTTTTGTAGACGGTAGCCAGTACCCACAGCTGAGAATCTCGCTGCGGGTACCAGATATCCAGAAGTTGCTTTAGATGGTTGACCATCTAAGCATTTTACTGATTTAACTAATTTTAGCTATCGGTTGAGGTCTCTTTAGAGCCATTGAGCGCGTACCATCCAATGTAGATATAACAGAGCATTGGCACAATAAAGCTTAGCTGAATGCCAATGATATCAGCGGTGAAACCCTGCACCAGCGGTATAAGAGCACCGCCGACAATCGCCTGACAAACTAGGCCAGAACCCTTACTGGTCATTGCGCCCAGCCCCTTAACTGCGAGGGTAAAGATAGTAGGGAACATAATAGAGTTAAAGAAGCCAACAGCCAGAATAGACCACATAGCAATACCACCGGTGCTATTCATGCTGACGATGATCATGATAATAGCAATCAGTGCATTAACTGCCAGATACTTAGTGGCGGCAACATAGTTCATCAGCCCAGCACCCACCAAACGCCCGACCATAGCCGCGCCCCAGTAGTAAGCGACCATTTCACCAGCGTCTGCAGCACTCATACCTG
>Ga0206682_10000256_pt1 | contig 57359 bp, 48 predicted proteins | sample M240m12015metaG_FD_155444 | JGI IMG/M metagenome (GOLD analysis project Ga0206682, IMG submission 155444) | Ammonia-oxidizing marine archaeal communities from Monterey Bay, California, United States - M2 40m 12015 | ecosystem: Environmental > Aquatic > Marine > Intertidal zone | place: USA... | reverse complement strand
TTTAAAAACCTCCTTACGGAGGTTTTTTTTTGCCTTTTTTTCAACAACATGAATATTTTGCCCTTCTTTTACTTATTTTCGTCCTCAAAGTTATAAATATGTCAAAAGATTCATCGGTAAAGTCAGTACTTATCATTGGTAGTGGACCTATAGTTATAGGTCAAGCATGTGAATTTGATTATTCTGGTTCTCAAGCTTCAAGATCATTAAGAGAAGAAGGTATTGAGGTTACCTTAATAAATTCTAATCCTGCTACTATCATGACTGATAAAGTAGTTGCAGATAATATCTATTTACTTCCACTTGAAATAGAATCAATAGAAAAAATTCTTAAATCTCATAATATTGATGCTGTTCTCCCTACAATGGGTGGTCAAACTGCTTTAAATTTATGTATAAAATGTGATGAAGTTGGTTTATGGGATGAATACAATGTTAAAATAATTGGAGTTGATATTGATGCAATTGAAATAACTGAAAATAGACAATCTTTTAGAAAATTGATGAATGAGATCGATGTTTCCATGGCTCCTCAATTAATTGCTAAATCATTTTTACAAGGGAAAGAAATTGCTCAAAAATTTGGTTTTCCTTTATGTATTAGACCATCTTACACACTCGGTGGTTCTGGCGCATCTTTTGTTCACAGTGAAAAAGATTTTGAATCTTTATTGAACAGAGGACTTCATGCTTCACCAATTCATGAAGTAATGATTGACAAGGCAGTAATAGGATGGAAAGAGTTTGAGTTAGAACTATTAAGAGACAAAAATGACAATGTTACAATAATTTGTTCCATTGAAAATATGGATCCTATGGGGATTCATACTGGTGATTCTATAACAGTTGCTCCAGCTATGACATTAAGCGATAAAACATATCAGAAAATGCGAGATATGGCTATTAAAATGATGAGAGCTATTGGAGATTTTGCTGGTGGATGTAATGTTCAATTTGCTGTAAGTGATGATGAGAATGAAGATATTATTGCTATTGAAATAAACCCTCGAGTTAGTCGCTCCTCTGCATTAGCTTCCAAAGCTACAGGATATCCAATTGCAAAAATAGCTGCAAAACTTGCCATTGGATATTCGTTAGATGAATTAGATAATCAAATCACTAAATCCACCTCTGCTTTTTTTGAGCCTACTTTAGATTATGTAATTGTTAAAATTCCAAGATGGAACTTTAATAAGTTTAAGGGTTCTGATAGAAAGCTAGGTCTTCAAATGAAATCTGTCGGTGAGGTAATGGGAATAGGGAGGTCTTTTCAGGAAGCTTTACAAAAAGCCTGTCAATCTTTAGAAATAAATAGAAATGGTCTTGGTGCTGATGGAAAAGAGATTAAGAATCAAAATGAAATATTGAAAAGCTTAGAGTTCCCAAGTTGGAATAGATTGTTTCATATTTATGATGCAATTAAGTTAGGAATACCCTTTAAAAAGATTCAAGAAAAAACAAGAATTGATGATTGGTTTTTAAGACAAATTCAAGAATTACTAGCCATTGAAGATAAAATTGAATCATTTAATATTGACAATTTACCTAAGGAATTATTATTTGAAGCCAAACAAAAAGGTTATGCAGATAGACAATTAGGCCATTTACTAGGCTGTTTAGAAAGTGAAGTTTTTAATAAGAGACATGATTTAGGAGTTAAAAGAGTTTATAAATTAGTAGATACATGTGCTGCTGAATTTAGAGCAGAAACCCCATATTTTTATTCAACTTTTGAACAAGAAAACGAATCTATTGTTTCCAATAAACCTAAAGTAGTAGTTCTTGGATCTGGTCCTAATAGAATTGGTCAAGGAATAGAATTTGATTATTGTTGTGTTCATGGTGTACTAGCTGCAAAAGAATGCGGCTATGAGACTATTATGATAAATTGTAATCCAGAAACAGTATCAACAGATTTTGACACTGCCGATAAACTATATTTTGAACCTGTTTTTTGGGAACATATTTACGATATTATTCTCCATGAGAAACCTATAGGAGTTATTGTTCAACTTGGAGGGCAAACAGCTTTAAAACTTGCGGAGAAATTATCTAGATATGGAATAAAAGTTCTTGGAACTTCTTATGAGGCTCTTGATTTAGCTGAAGATAGAGGAAGTTTTTCTAATCTTTTAAAAGATAATAATATTCCTTATCCAAAATTTGGAGTTGTTGAGTCCGCTGAACAGGCAATTGAGCTTTCCAAAGATTTGGGTTTCCCTTTGCTTGTTAGGCCTAGTTATGTTTTAGGCGGAATGAAAATGAAGATTGTTATTAATGAAGAAGACTTAGAGCATCATGTGGTAGATATTCTCAAAGATATGCCAGACAATCAAATTTTACTAGATCATTTTTTGGATGGAGCAATTGAAGCAGAAGCAGATGCTATTTGTGATGGCGACGAGGTTAAAATTATTGGAATCATGCAACATATTGAGCCTGCTGGAATACACTCGGGAGATTCTTATGCTCTTTTACCACCTTACAATTTAGGAGATTTTATTATTCAACAAATTGAAGAATATACCCATACAATAGCAAAAGCTTTAAAAACAGTTGGACTTATAAATATTCAGTTTGCTATTAAAGATGATACTGTTTATATCATTGAAGCTAATCCTAGAGCTTCAAGAACAGTACCATTTATTGCAAAAGCATATAAAGAACCATATGTAAATTATGCCACCAAAGTAATGCTAGGTAAGAAGAAATTGAAAGACTTTGATTTTAAACCTGAAAAAAACGGTTATGCTATAAAAATTCCAGTTTTTTCATTTGATAAATTTCCAAATGTAAATAAAGAATTAGGCCCTGAAATGAAATCAACTGGAGAAGCAATAAGATTTATCAAAGACTTGAAAGATCCCTTCTTTAGAAAGATATATTCTGAAAGAAACCTATACTTAAGTAAGTAAGTCTTAATTAATAATAAGTTATATTTTATAAATAAGCTTGTTATATTTGAATATATAAACTTTAATATGAATTATAATTTAAAAGAAAACTACCCTCATTTTGTGGCAGTTTTATTTTTTCTAATTGTATCTATTACTTATTTGTCCCCTGTTTTAAATGGTTACGCTTTAAAACAAGACGATATTGATAATCATAAGGGGGTAGCTAAAGAAATAAGAGACCATAGAGAAGAATATAATGAAGAGCCTTTGTGGACCAATTCTATGTTTGGAGGAATGCCAGCTACTCAAGTTTCAGTAAAACATGATGCAAATTTATTGAGTTACGCACAAAAAATCATGTCTCTTGGTCTACCACACCCAATTAGCGTTCTTTTTTTATACCTATTAGGTTTCTACATACTTTGTATTTGTTTGAGTATAAAACCCTGGTTATCCATTGTGGGGTCTATTATGTTTGGTTTAAGCTCTTTCTTTTTAATTAGTCTGTCGGTAGGTCATAATTCTAAAATAATGGCCATGGCGTTTATGCCAATGATTCTTGGGGCATTTATTTATTCCTATAGGAAAAAAGCTATAGTAGGTTCCATATTAATGGCTTTGTTTCTTGGTCTTGAGTTGAAATCTAATCATGTTCAAATTACCTATTACACCTTTATGATCTTAATTCCACTAGGGTTTAGTGAGCTAATTAGATTTTATAGAGCCAAAAGAATGCCTTCATTTTTTAAAACTACAGGTTTGTTAGTAACTGCAGGTTTATTAGCAGTAATGTGTAATTCTGGAAATTTATTTATGACTTATGACTATTTACCTGATTCACAACGAGGTCCTTCCGAACTAACTTCAAATACCCTTGGGGATAATGCTAAAGCTACAACTGGTGGCTTAGATATCAATTACATGACCAATTGGAGCTATGGATTAGGAGAAAGTTTAAATTTTGTAGTTCCTAATCTAAAGGGAGGCGGCTCAGGCCCTTATTTGTTGGATGAAAATTTAATGGAAAATAATGATGTTAGTACTAGACTAAAGAATTTCGTCAAAGATGCTTATCAAAAAGGATGGACTATAAGTTCTTATTGGGGCAATCAGCCTTCAACTGCAGGTCCGGTATATATTGGTGCTACAATATTTGTTTTATTTTTTCTTGGTCTATTCCTTTTAAGAGATAAGATTAAGTGGCCTCTGTTAATTATACTATTAATTTCAATCTTTCTGTCCTGGGGCCACAATTGGATGTTTATAACCAAATTATTTGCCGATTTTTTCCCAGGTTATTCAAAATTTAGATCGGTTACTATGATTTTAGTCATTGCTGAACTAATCCTTCCTCTTTTAGGGATATTATGGTTGTTTCAGTTGGTAGAAAAAAAGTCAGATTTTTTGAATAAAGAAGTGGATTTAAAATTTACAAAAATTGGAAACTTGAATTTATTTTATATCGTTTCCTCTCTTGTGATCGTTTTCTTTTTGAGTTTGGTAATAAGTCCTGATTTATTTCTAAATTTTATATCTCAAAATGAACAACAAATAATTAATCAATTATCTGTGATGGATCCTCAAACTGGATCTTATGTAAGTGAGTTAATTGATTTCAGAATCGGAATTCTTTCCCAAGATGCTCTACGTTCTTTAATTTTAGTCTCCATTGTTTTATTCTTTCTATTCTTATTTATAAAAAATAAAATATCAAAGCATATTTTAATTATTTCGATAGGGTTGACAGTTTTGTTCGATATGTGGGGTGTTAGTAAAAGATATTTGAACAATAATGACCATTCAGATCTTGAAACACAACTTACCAGAAAAAGTGGATTAAAGTATTGGCAAGATTATGAGCTTAAGTTTTATCCCCATTCTCCCAAAGCTGCTGATTTGGCAATTAGAGATTATGAAATTGCTCTAAATAACGATTTAAGGATAGGTGTTCAAAAGACAATGAGAGATGTTTTAAATGAGTTTGAGGACAGTGATTATAGAAATAGAATTGCCAATATCCAATCTTTTAAAGCTCTTAACTTAAACACCAATTACCGTGTTTTAGAAATGGGTAATCCTCTTAACACTGCTAGAACCTCCTTTTTTCATAAATCTATTGGAGGATATTCTGCAGTCAAAGTTAAGCGAGTTCAAGAGCTTATTGATTTCTATTTTCAAAAAGAGTATAATAATTTGAATAATTCTTTAAAGAGTAATCAGTTTGATTTACTTAAGTCAAATCACTTTTTTAATATGCTAAATACAAAGTATTATATTTTTAATCCTGATGGAAATGCTGTTGTAGATTTTGTGAATCAAAATAGAGACAACACACCAGGAGTTTTAAAAAATCCATATGCGTTAGGAAATGCTTGGACAGTCAAAGAAATAAAATGGGTGCCAAATGCTGATGCAGAAATTTCTTTTTTAAACGATTCCTCTTTCGACCCATCCAACATTGCTGTAATTGATGAAAGGTATAGGGACATAATTGGAGACATTTCCATGTCAGGTAATTCTGAGGTTGATCTCTTAAGCTATAGAGCAAATCAATTAGAATATGAGATACAATCTCAGTCTGAAGAGTTAATTGTTTTTTCTGAAGTTTTTTATGATAAAGGATGGAAAGCGTTTGTAGATGGAGTTGAAGCTCCTCATATTAGAATAAATTATGTTTTAAGAGGGTTGAAAGTTAGTCCGGGAACTCACCAAATATTATTTAAGTACGATTTGCCAATTTTTAAGTATGCTTCTTTAATTTCATTTTCAAGTTCAATTATTGTTCTTCTTTTATTTCTATTAATGTTGTTTTTTAAATTAAAGGAAAGGCAATTCCCGGAAATATGAAAAAGGTTTTGGTCATTACTTACTATTGGCCACCTAGCGGTGGAGCAGGAGTTCAACGATGGGTTAAGTTTATAAAGTATTTTAAAGATCAAAATATTAATCCATACATAATAAGTGTAGACCCAGATTTTGCTTCTTACCCAGTAATTGATAATTCATTAATAAACGATATACCTGAAAATACCAATGTTTATTTAACTAAAACAAATGAACCATATTCCTTTTACAGGAAAATCAATAATAACCAAACACCATATGCTGGTTTTGCCAATGAAGGAAGTCCTAATTTTTTTCAAAAAATAGCACGATTTATTAGAGGAAATTTTTTTATTCCAGACTCGAGAAAAGGTTGGATTGATTTCGCTTACAAGAAGGCTATTGAAGTACTAGAGATAGAAAATATTGATACCGTAATTACTACAAGTCCTCCACATTCTACCCAACTTATTGGTTTAAAACTAAAAGAAACACTAAATATTAAATGGATAGCAGACCTAAGAGATCCCTGGACAGATATTTATTATTATAAATCCATGCTTCATACAAAATGGGCAAAGCGAAAAGACCTAAATTACGAAAAAGGAGTAATTGAAAAATCCGATAAAATAGTGGTAGTTAGTGATTCTATCAAACAACTATTAATTAATAAATCTAATTTAATTCAAGAATCAAAAATTCACGTAATTCCAAACGGCTTTGACGAGGAAGATTTTTCAGTTTCATCAACTAATAAAAACAATAAATTTTTACTTTCCTATGTTGGAACCATTACCAAGGATTATCCACTAAACTCTATTAAAAAGTCAATTACCAATCTAAATATTAATCTTGAATTTACTGGTAAAGCTGACCACCCAACCAAACATTTACTAAACGAAATTGCTGGTTTTAATAATCATGTGAAACACAAAGAATCCATTAATCTTTTATTAGCTAGTGATATGCTCCTTCTAGTTATTCCTAAAATAGCTAATAACAAGGGAATATTAACAGGAAAACTTTTCGAATATTTAGGGGCTAGAAAGCCAATTTTATGCATTGGTCCAACAGATGGCGATGCCGCTAAAATTATTAAGGAATGTAAAGCGGGAAAAACATTTGATTACTCAGATGAAAATGGGATATATAAATTTATAGAAACTTGTATGTCAAATGAATTTATATTTGAAAACAAAAATTATCTAAATTACTCTAGAAGAAATCTTACAAAAACCCTATCAAAAATTTTAAATGATAAGGTAAATAATGAAAAATTGTAATGATAAATTTTGACGATACTAAAGCTGTATTTGCCCATAAGTCCAACTTTGAACTAAGAAAATCTTATTATCTTTTTTCAATCCTCCAACATTCTCTTTTAGTTAAAATTGGAAGTTTATTATTGAAAATTTCATTTTTTTTAAGATTACCTATTAAAAAACTTATAAAAATGACCATTTTTAATCAGTTTTGTGGTGGAGAGAATATCCAAGATTGTTCCAATAGAATTAATGAGCTTTATGAATTTGGAATAGGAACTATTTTAGATTATTCAGTAGAGGGGAAAGAAAACGAGTCTGATTTTGAAAAAACAAAAGAAGAAATAATTCAAACTATTCTTTTTTCATCAAAGAACAGTAAAATTCCATTTACTGTCTTTAAAATTACCGGTTTAGGGAAATCATCTTTAATTAAAAAAGCAAGTCTAGATTTTCAAAGTCTTGAAGATAACGAGCTTGTAGAACTAAACTTAGTTGCTATTAGAGTGGATGAGATTTGTCGAGTTGCAAGTGAAAATAGAGTTTCTGTTTTTGTAGACGCTGAAGACAGTTGGTACCAAGATTATATTGATAAAGTGGTAGAAAGTATGATTTTTAAGTACAATAATGAATTTTCCATTGTCTATAATACTATTCAGCTTTACCGACACGACAGACTCCAATATATGAAAGATTTAATTTCAAGATGTAACTCAAATGGTAAAAAAATAGGTCTAAAATTAGTTCGTGGTGCCTACATGGAAAAAGAACGAGAGCAAGCATTTAAAAAAAACTATCCTGACCCAATTCAAAAAGATAAACAAGCAACCGATAATGACTTTACTAAGGCTGTAGAGTTTTGTGTTGAAAATATTGAGACTGTAAGTCTTTGTGCAGGAACGCACAATGAAAAAAGTGTTTTACATTTAACAAGTCTCATGCAAAAAAAGGCTTTAAAAAAAAACGATTCTAGAATTTGGTTTGCCCAACTCCTTGGCATGAGTGACCATATAAGCTTTAACCTTTCAAAAGAAGAATACAATGTTGCTAAATATGTTCCATACGGCCCTATAAAAGAAGTTATTCCTTACCTAATAAGAAGAGCAGAGGAAAACACTTCAGTTTCCGGACAAACCGGTAGAGAACTTTCTTTAATTAAAATTGAAGTAGAAAGAAGAAATTAGTCTAAGTATCGCATTGGTACTTTAGTCCCTTTTATAATTTTAGAGTAAACTCTAATAGAACCCACAAGAATTTCAGCTTCTACATAAATTGGGATTCTATTCGCATCGTCACTCACAAAAACATCCATAGTTTCATTGGCTTTGAAAATAGTTCCTTCAATTAGGTTAATTTGAAAGTGGATACAATCAATAGATTTTTTATTTTGATTTGTCACCTTATTTTTTCCTTTGTAAATAATATTTATGTTTTCATATACTTGTTTATCTAAAACTATATTTAATGGAATGGTATCGTCTTTTTGGTATTTACCAAAGTTTATTGCTCTAGAAAAATATACAGAACTCATAATGTCAAAACTGCAATTAATTATATCTAAAGTGTCTTTTTTAGATTCTTTATTCTTGAAATCTAAAATATAAGCTAGATTTCTATCATAGTCAAAATCATACTCATAGTCTAGCTTAAAATCACCTTCTCTTACTCTTCTTGTAAAGTGAACTGGAAGAGAAGTTTTTTTTGAAATAAAGGTTGCATATTTATCTCTCACTTTAAAAAACCAGTCATAGTTTTTCAAGGTCCTTCCTTTTCCCTCCAAATATAGACATGGTTGATTATTATATATTGAATCTTCTACTTTGAACCTCACTTTTCCAGCAGAGACCCATGTTTTACTCATTAAATATTCAATATCATATATAACTTCTTCACCCGCTATAAATGGAAGCTCATTAGATATACAGGTTGATTGGGCTGATAAATCAAAGACTAATAAAACAAATAAAAATTTAAATAAACTATTCAGATGTTTTATTAACAAAAGCAGTTATTTTAAGAATTGTATTTTCAGGGGAAGTATTTGCAGAAACTGTAACAGTTTTGGTTTGCTTGCTGCCAGCTTGACCTTTAGATGGTCTAAATACAACTTCAATTTCACTACTTTCACCAGGAAGAATTGGTTCTTTTGGCCAGTTAGGGACAGTGCATCCACATGATCCTTTTGCATTTGAGATTTTAAGCGGTTCGCTTCCAGAATTTTTAAAGCTAAAAGAGTATTTATTCTCTGAATTAACGTCGACATTTCCAAATTCGTGAAGGTCGGTTGCGAATTTAATAGTTGTTTTAGGTAATTTAGAAGCCCCATCCATTGTAGGAGTAAATGGATTTTCTCGCATGTTTTTTTCAATATTATCGACATTTCTTTTGGTTGCTGGGTCAGGCGATATGTATGTTTTATTTGGTGATTTAGTGAAAATATCCTCATTGTCAGTTTTTGAAGTTAAACTGTAAAGAGAGATAAAAAATGCAACTAAAGAAATTGCAATTGCTATATTAGACTTGTCGTTCATAACTAAATTTTAGTTTGCTAAATTATAAAACCCTTTGTTATCTTTCAAAATTTCAAGAGATTTTTGTAATGGTGCATTTAATTCATTGATAATTTCATAAAATCTTTTGTAATCAAATAAGTCTTGAGCAATATTTGCTTTTAGTCTAATCTCAATTGTTTTTTTAGAATCTTCAAATTGAGGTTTATTAAATTCTACACCTTCTTTTTTTGCAAAATCTATTAATTCAGTAGTTATACTTTTGCTATTAAAATCCTTCTTATACTTTTCAAAATTTGTATATTTTTTTTCTAGAGATACTCTATTTTTATTTACCCAATACAATGCGAATTGATTAAATATTCCTTTTCTAATAAGTTTACTGAAATAATCACTAGTTCCATTTGTGTCTAGTGGGACGAAATAATCTGGCACAATACCACCCCCACCATAGACTATTCTATTTTTTAAAAGAGTTGAGAACTCTTCGTTCTTATTATTTTTTATGCTGTCTTTGTTAAAAGATTCTCCCGATTTATACCTGCTATATTTTTCCTTTCTGTAGGCCATAGATCCTTTGTTGTAAGGTTTCTGGATGCATCTCCCACTTGGAGTGTAATATTTAGATGTTGTAATTCTTACTTGGGTTCCATCTGGTAATTGAATTGGCTTTTGAACAAGTCCTTTTCCAAATGTTCTTCTTCCCACAATTAGTCCTCTGTCCCAGTCTTGAATTGCACCACTTACAATTTCACTTGCACTTGCACTACTTTCATTAACTAGAACAATAACCCTTCCTTTTTCAAGTAACCCTGTTTTATTTCCTGCATATGTTTTTTCTGGAAATTTTCTCCCTTTAGTAGAAACAATTTTTCTATATCCTGGTAAAATTTCATCAGATAAATCAACGGCTGTCTTTAGATACCCTCCTCCATTGTTTTGTAAATCTAGCACAAGATCTTCCATACCTTTGCTTTGTAATTTGAATACAGCAGTTTTAATTTCATTTATACTTGTTGAAGAAAAATTGTTGAGTTTAATATATCCAGTATTGTCATTAACCATGTAAGAAGCATCTACACTATAAATTGGGATTTTATCTCTTGTAATTTCAAAATCTAAAATCTCTTTATTTATTCCTCGTACTACTCCAATTTTAACTTTTGTTCCCTTTGATCCAAGAAGTCTATCTCTAACTCCCTTATTTTTAATTCCATTGCCTGCAACTAATTCATTTTTAATTTTAATAATTTTATCACCCGCCATCAGACCTACTTTTTCAGAGGGTCCACCAGGAATTGCTTGGACAATTAGGATAGTATCTTTAAAAATTTGAAATCTAATTCCAACACCAGTAAATGATCCTTTTAATGGTGCATTCATATCGTGAATATCTTTTAAAGATATGTAAGTAGAATGTGGATCTAATTGTTCCAGCATATACTCTATTGCATGTTCCGTAATTAGAGAATTACCAACAGAGTCAGGATATATGAGATCAAAAAATTTAATTCCTTGAAAATAGTTTTGGATGGTGGTTTTTAAATTAGAGTTATTATTAGGAATTGGTATGATACTTGAATTTGGTATTTTTTTTCTAACCACATCAAGCTTTAAAGTGTCTTTATCTCTGACTAATTTAACCTCACATTCAGAATTTTTTTCACCGCACAATAACTTATTGAATTCAGAATAATAGTAAAACTCTTTTAAATTATTGTTGTTAATTTCTAGAACTTGATCATTTTTTTTAATGTTTGATATTTCTGCACCACTGCCTTTAAATACACTATCAACAAGAATTTTTCCTTTTTTAAATTTAATTGAAAAACCAAGAGAGGTTTTTTCAGATGGTGTTATGCCAAGCGTTTCAAATACAGAGTCAGGTTGGTAAAGTGCCATTGGTCTTAGGTAATTATACATTCCTAGGACTAAATCACTTTGCAATTTATTTTCATCCACCTCCTCTACATACATTTGTTCGATAAGAAACAACAACCTTTGAATTTTGACATCTGTAGATCTAGATTCTAAATTCTGCCCAAGAATATTAAAAGTTAAAATGGTTAGTATTGATAATATAATATGTCTAGTTGGCAATTTCTTTATGAATTAGAATTTTCTATTCTGTTAAATTAGCTTAATTCAAACAAAAAAAGGTATATGTTAAAATTTATTTTTTGTGTAGGTATAAAATTGATTTACTCTCAAAAAAAGAATCTTCAAAATAATTAATAATTTTCTCGATTTTAAAATTGTACCTTTTAGAGACTTTTTGAATTTCTTCTTTCAAATCACCACCTTTTAAATAAATAATTCCATTTTGAATTTCATTTTTATTTGATTTTGCAATGTTTTGTTCTACCCAAGGACAAAATCTCTCAAGTTGGGTTACTGCTCTACTAACAATAAAGTCAAATTTCTCAGAAATATTTTCAGCTCTTTCAATTTTTGATTTAACATTTTTTATTTCCAAATCCTCAATAATTTGGTCAACAACCTTTATTTTTTTGCCGATTGAATCAACCAATGTAAATGAAGTATTCTTAAAATATATCGCTAATGGAATGCCAGGAAAACCACCGCCAGTTCCTACATCTAATATTTTTGTGTGTTTTTTAAAATCAATAAATTTAGCTATAGATAATGAATGTAACACATGTCTTGTATAAAAGTTTTCTGTATCTTTTCTACTAATAACATTAATTTTAGAATTCCAATCTAGATAAAGATCTTTAAGGTTTTCAAATTGATGCATTTGATTTTGATCTAAGTTTGGAAAATAATATTGAATTATTTTTGCGGAGTCAAATTGTTTCAAAACTGTGTTTCATTATGTTGTAAAGAAACTCTCTTGCTCTAAAGAGTTGAGCTTTAACTGTTCCTAATGGTAGATTTAGCTCTATGGATATTTCCTCGTAGCTCATTTCTTTAAAATACCTCATTTCAACTAAGATTTCGTATCTGGGTTTTAATTTTTTCACATACTGTCTCATTAATTGTATTTTCTGCTCATTCATAGCTATTTGCTCAGGAGTCATTCCATCACTTTTTATTTCGAACATATATTCCTCTCCGTCATTATTGGAGACACGATTATCTATAGACATTACGTTTTTCTTCTTTTTTCTAAGAAAATCGATACAATTATTTGTTGCAATTTTAAATAGCCAAGTACTAAATGCAAAATTTGGAGTGTATTGGACTAATCTGTTGAATGCTTTCCCAAATGCTTCTAATGTTAAATCTTCTGCGTCATCATTATTATTAACCATCTTTAATAACATATAGTATATTGGATCTTTATACTTATCCATTAAATCAGAAAATGCTTGTTGGTCTTTGTTCTTCGTTGCTCTTAGGACTAATTCATAATCTTTTTGAGCCTTTTCCGAAAGGTGTGATAACAATTTTTCTTTCTCCATTAAAATCTAATTCTTCTATTTATTTGAAAGATAGGATTACAAAATAGTAAGATGATTTCATAAATTGGGAATGCCCAAAGAAGATCTTTGCACATCATAATCTTGAAAGCTTTGAAATTTATAGCTATTATTAATAAATATCTTACTGTAAAGAGAAGTAGACCAATCTTAATATAATTAATTGAAAAGAGTGAAAATATTACTAAAAAGTAGAAGGCTAATGCACTTAAATATTGCATACCTAATAAAATTTTGTGCTTTTTCTTGTATTTAAAATTTGTAGTATGGTGTCTTCTTTTTTGATAAACCCAGTTTTTAAATTCTTTTTTGGGCTTTGATATTGTCATGCTTTTAGAATTAAATATGACTTGGGTGTTGCTTATGTTGGATGCTTGATTAACAAATAGATCATCATCTCCAGACTCTACATGGTAATGAGATTTAAATCCATCGTTTAAGTAATAAACATCCTGGTGGTAAGCTAAATTCCTGCCAACGCCCATGTAGGCTAATTTTGCTTTTGCATATCCTAAAGAGTTTATTGCTATTTGAACTGTATCAAATCTTATAATTTTATTTAAAAATCCTTTTTCTTTTTCGTATATACCTACCCCAATTACTATTTGCTTTTCTTTATCAAAGCCTTTACTCATTTCATTTATCCAATATTCTGACAAGGGTTGACAGTCCGCATCTGTAAACAATAAATAGTTGTTTTTGGCAGCCTTTATCCCAATAGTAATTGCTAGTTTTTTCCCAAAATTATCGGTTTTATTATCTGGAATATCCACTATTTTAAGATGGGAGTACCTAGCTTTAAAATTGCTTAATATTTCAATACTATTATCCCAAGATCTGTCATTAACAACAATGACCTCAAAGTCATCGTATTTTTGGTTAAGTACTAATGGAAGATTCTTTTTAAGATTTTCATTTTCATTTCTTGCGCAAATAATTACGGTTATTCCTTTTTTCTCTACACTTTCATTTTCTTTGATAAAGGCTACTCTAACGCTGAAATAAAACAAATAAAAACATTGAATTAAAAAACTTGCAGCAAGAAAAATAAATCCAATTTCAAAATAGGTCATTTGTGTTAAAACATTTAAAAATTAAAAGTATTGCTTAATTAAGATATTCTATATTTGCTCTACAGTAGTTTATCCACAGTTTTATGAACTTTACTCTTTCAAAAAAAGATAAGAATTCAAATGCAAGGTCAGGTATTTTAAAAACTGACCATGGTGAGATAAAAACACCAATATTTATGCCTGTTGGGACTGCAGGAACGGTAAAATCAGTTTCTCAAAGAGATTTAGAAGATCAAATTAACGCACAAATAATTTTAGGCAATACTTACCATTTATATTTAAGACCGGGTATTGAAACTCTAGAAAGTATAGGAGGATTACATAAATTTATCTCATGGGACAGACCTATCTTAACAGACTCTGGAGGATACCAAGTTTATAGTCTTTCCGGAAGAAGGAAAATTACTGAACAAGGGGTTAAATTTAAATCCCATATAGATGGATCTTCCCATTTTTTCACACCAGAAAACGTAATGGAAATTCAAAAATCAATAGGTGCAGATATTATAATGGCTTTTGACGAATGCACCCCATATCCATGCGATTATTCTTATGCTAAGGACTCTATGGAAATGACCCACCGTTGGCTAAAAAGATGTGTAGAGGGGTTTAATTCAACTCCTTTTAAATACGATTATTCTCAAGTTCTTTTTCCTATTGTTCAAGGAAGCACTTATTCAGATTTAAGAAAACAAAGTGCAGAAGTAATTGCATCTTTTGATATGCCAGGCAATGCAATTGGCGGTCTTTCTGTTGGTGAGCCACATGATTTAATGTACAAACATACAGAAGAAGTTTGTACTATTTTACCTGTTGATAAACCAAGATATTTAATGGGGGTGGGAACACCATCTAATTTATTGGAATGTATTGCTTTGGGAATTGATATGTTTGATTGTGTTATGCCATCAAGAAATGCAAGAAATGGAATGTTATTTACAAGTGAGGGAATAATAAATATAAAAAATAAAAAATGGGAAAATGATTTTAATCCAATTGACCCCAATGGTTTTTCTAGCGTTGATAAACGTTATTCCAGATCCTATCTTAGACATTTATTTGTGTCAAAAGAAATGCTGGGTCCTCAAATTGCAAGTATCCATAATCTTTCTTTCTATTTATGGCTAGTGAACGAATCTAGAATTAAAATTGAGGAAGGAACTTTCACGGAATGGAAAAATAAAATGGTTGTTAAACTCGTTGAAAGACTCTAAAGTATAAAATGAAAAAATTAGATTGGTTTATTGTGAAAAAATTCCTTGGAACCTATGTTTTCATGATAGGTGTAGTTATGAGCATATCTATAATTTTTGATGTTTCAGAAAAATTGAAAGACTTTATTAATCCTGAAAACAACCTTACATTTTACAAAATAATTACTGAATACTACCCTTATTTCTTTATTCATTACGCAAATTTATTTTCCTCGTTAATTATCTTTCTATCTGTACTGTGGTTTACAAGTTTTATGGCGCAAAGATTAGAAATTGTTGCAATTTTAAGTAATGGTGTTAGTTTTTGGAGGTTTTCCAGACCCTATATTATTGCTTCTTCTTTTTTATTAGTTATTTCAGTTTTAATGAATCACTATGTTGCTCCTTATGCAAATAAGAATAGATTGGATTTTGAAAATAAATTTACCAAATACAATGTGAATTTTAAAGACATTCATTTGGAGGTTAGTGAAGGAACGATTGTTAGTTATCGTCAGTTTATAGGAAATACTACTACAGTTAGACGACTTTGGGTGGAGAATTGGAGAGAAAATGAAAATGGACAATGGGAGCTAGAAAGTGATATGCAAGTAGAGCGTGCTGAAGGAGATAGTGTATTGTACAACTGGAAGCTTAAAAATACTTTTATAAGAAAAATTGGCAAAATCAATGACGAGCTTATCACCAGAAAATTAATTGATACAGTTCTGTCTTTTAACATAAGTGACCTTGGACAGCGTTCTGCAATTACCTATGCTATGACTACTCCAGAACTTATTAAATACAGAGAAAAAGAGGAAAATAAAGGAAATTCTATTGCTCAAATTGACATTAGTAGACACGAAAGAACGGCTTATCCATTTGCTGCATATATTTTAACAGTTATAGGAATTTCTGTAGCTTCACGAAAATCAAGAGAGGGTGTTGGGAAGAATTTAGTTATAGGTCTTTGTTGCGGTCTGGTCTACGTCTTTTTTATGAAAATGACTACCGTTGCTGCAGTAAACATTGGTTGGAATACAATATTGGCAGTGTGGTTTCCAAATATTTTCTTTTCTATAGTAGCTATCTTTTTGTTCTATAGAAGGTTAATCTCTTAGTGAATTATTTTTTTTAATCTTTTAAATCTTATTTTCTTGTTTCCTTTCTCCATGGAGATTTCATAATCTAATCCTTCAATATTGACTCTTCCTATGTAAAAAGGATTTGCAATTCTAAACCCACTAGATCTTATCCAGTTTACCTTAATTTTTTTTAAGTTTTTCTCAATATCTATTTCGTTTAATTGAAAATTCTTTAAGTCTGTAATAAATTCTTTGCTATACTTTTTTTTCAGTTTCTCTACAACTTTATAAAAGTTGAAATTATCCATATAAACATTGGTATCTATATGATTGATAGATTGATTTCTTGTAAAGTTTTGATTATTAAAGGAGGTGATTCTACAAGTAGAATCATCAAATGAAATATCTATAGAAATAGTATCGTTGTTGCTTTCTAAGAAATAGTTTTTGGTATCGGTTTTGGTTTCACTTTTAGAGAAAAGTACATTACCATTTATTACAACATCGAAAACTTTTTTAGAAAAACTCTCATTAAAATATAGAACTTCTGATTTTTCAATGTTAATTTTAATTGGATTGGCCAAAAGGAATTTTTTTATTTTGTTTTCAGGAAGCCAGTCCCATTCTCTATCGTTGAAAAGAGAATAAACTAAAAATAGACCTAAAATAAAACCTAAAAGGTAAAATTTAAGTCTGTTTAGAAAGTTCATTTAAATAACCTAATGGGCTGATTAATATCTGTAATATTCTGGCTTAAATGGCCCTTCAACTTTAACACCAATGTATTCAGCTTGATCGTCTCTTAAAGTTTCTAGTTCTACACCAATTTTTGCAAGGTGCAAAAGGGCAACTTTTTCATCAAGATGTTTTGGCAACATATAAACTTCATTTTTATAATTCTCACTATTTTTCCACAGCTCTAATTGTGCTAATGTTTGATTAGTAAATGAATTACTCATTACAAAAGATGGATGACCTGTAGCGCAACCCAAGTTAACTAGTCTTCCTTCAGCTAATAATATAACATCTTTACCATTTATCGTGTACATGTCTACTTGTGGTTTAATAGTAGTTTTTGTTGATCCATGGTTGTTATCAAGCCAAGCAACATCTATCTCGTTGTCAAAATGTCCAATATTACAAACAATAGTTTTGTCTTTCATCATTTCAAAATGCTTTCCTTTAATGATGTCTTTATTACCAGTTGCTGTAACCACTATATCTGCTTCGGCTACTGCATTTTCCATTTTCTTTACTTCAAAACCATCCATTGCAGCTTGAAGTGCGCAAATAGGATCAATTTCTGTGACTATTACTCTTGCTCCAGCACCTTGAAGAGAGGCTGCAGATCCTTTGCCAACATCTCCATAACCTGCAACAACAGCTACTTTACCAGCCATCATTACATCAGTAGATCTTCTTATAGCATCTACTAATGATTCTTTGCAACCGTATTTGTTGTCAAATTTCGATTTTGTTACAGAGTCGTTTATATTAATTGCTGGCATTGGAAGTGTTCCATTCTTCATTCTTTCGTAAAGTCTGTGAACTCCAGTAGTTGTTTCTTCAGAAAGACCTCTAATATCTTTTACTAGTTCTGGATAGTTATCTAAAACCATATTTGTTAAATCTCCACCATCATCTAAAATCATGTTCAATGGTTGGTTGTCTTCAAAGGCAAATAGAGTTTGTTCAATACACCAATCAAATTCTTGGTCATTCATTCCTTTCCAAGCAAACACTGGAATACCTTCTTTAGCAATAGCTGCTGCAGCATGATCTTGTGTTGAAAATATATTACATGAGGACCAAGTAACTTCTGCCCCTAAATCAATAAGGGTTTCTATAAGAACTGCAGTTTGAATAGTCATGTGGAGACATCCAGCTATTCTAGCCCCCTTGAGAGGGAATTCACCTTTGTACTCTTCTCTTAAAGAAATTAACCCTGGCATTTCTGCTTCTGCTAATCTTATTTCTTTTCTTCCCCAGTCAGAAAGACTAATGTCTTTTACTTTAAAATTTTCTTTTACTGAATTACTCATGTTTAGTATTTTTTGGCAAATGTAGTTTTTAGACTTATAAAAAACAAGAGTAAATAACTTTGTCTAAGGTTTGTTGATTAAAATTAGAAATAACTTGTGAAACCAAGGTGAATTTTCCCTGTTCTGATTAGAAATGCATTATCAATTTTTCTGCCCATACCATAAATTAAGGTTAAAAGACCATTTGGCATAGAAATATTGGTTCCAAATCCAAAACTTTGAAAATAATCCACCATAAAAAAATTATTGGTTTTACTTTCAGTCCAGGCAAAATCTGAGAAAAGAAAAACATTAGATTTCTCATCTATAAGATATCTAAATTCAAAATTTCCTAGTACAAATGAACTAACCCATATAGATTCTTCATCAAATCCTCTTATAGTTTTATAGCCGCCTATCCTAGTTAATTCATTTTCGTAGAGAATATTATTTTGAATGGTAGATCCAGAAAGTTTAATTTTAAACGTAGTTCTTTTAAGTAAGCTCAGATAACTTGAAAAAGATAAATTCCCATTAAAATTTGGTGATTTTAGGGTGTTATTGGTCACTGTGTCTATTACATAAGTTTCTTTCCATCCATAAGCAATTTCACTTTTAATTTTAAATCCTTTTCTAGGGTTAAATGGATTGTCTAGTTTTTTAAAATTGGTTACAAACCCAAAGCTATTAACAGACGTAGAGCTATAGTCATCTTCTAAGAGGTTGGTAGAGTTATTGTTTGTAAATAAAAAGCCATTAGAAAAATTGGAGTTGGATTTATAATTAATTATCAGCTTTGAATTAAAATTAAAAAACGAACTGTCTTTCTTAATCATATCTAGTCCTCCTTGAACTTCGAAATTTGTATTGAATAGAAATGGATAACTAAGCTCAGCAATAAGATTTTGTGAAGAGTTGAACATTCTTCGCCAATTAAATTTAAATACTTCACCATAGCTCAAAGCATTTTGAAAATTTAGAGCTACGTTCCCTGTGAATTGTACAGTTTCATTTTCTCCAGGTTGAATACCAACGAGGCCATTTATACTATTTTTGGACTGTGGTTTAAAGTAAGTGTATATAGATGCTTTGTTGTCAATAAACTCATATGCTGGCGGTCTTATTTCTTCAATAAATCCTGTGTTTTTGATATTTTCACTGATTTTATAAATCTTGCTTAGTTCAAATAGGTCTCCATTTCTAATGTCTGTAAATTTATATACAAGTTGTAGTTCTTTTTTAGTGATTTCTGGATTTATAATAGAATCAATTTTAACCAAAGGACCAGAGATTAAATTACATATTAAATTAATTTTTGAGTTTATAATTTCACTCTTTTCGAATTCAAATTCGGCAAATGGAAATCCATTGTTATTCATCAGAATAATCCATTTTTTTATTTTCTCAGAAAAATCATTGGCATTAAAATAAGTTTTGTAAATATTAAAATTCTCTCTTAGTTTAAGCGATAAAGAATTTGGTAAATTTACTTTTATACTGTTTAAAGAAATTAGATTTCCAGTCTGTAAATAGATTTTTAATTTTTGATTTTTTAGATTTATCGAATCAACATTACAAGTAAAATATCCACTTTCAATTTCTGAAAGCAAAATATTATTTACTAATTCTCTAGCTCTGTTAGAAATAATTTTTTCCGCTTTAAAAAGCTCAAGATTCTTATAAATTTCTAAGAAATTTACTTGTTGTCCAAAAAATAATATTGGAAAAAAAAAGATGAATACTATTGTTTTCTTTAAACCCATTCTTACCAAATAATTTCTTTTAAATGGTTAGATTTTAAAAACTCATTTGCCCTAGAAAAATGTTTACAACCAAAAAAACCTCTGTATGCTGAAAGAGGGGATGGGTGTGGTGCTTTTAAAATAAGATGCTTTTTAAAATCTATTAAAATTTCCTTTTTCTGGGCGTAATTCCCCCATAAAATAAAAACAACTTTATTTTTCAGTAACGAAATTTCTTTTAAGATATTATTGGTAAATAAATCCCATCTTAAATTACTATGAGAGTTTGCTGTTCCTAACTTTACAGTCAATGAGGAATTTAATAAAAGAACACCTTGATTTGCCCAAAATTCAAGATTTTTTTTGGTTTGCGGATGGTGATTTAAGTCGTTTTTTATTTCTGTAAATATATTTCTTAAAGAGGGTGGAGTCTTTTGATTTTCACTGACTGCAAATGCAAGTCCGTTTGCTTGGTCATTGCCATGGTAGGGGTCTTGGCCTAAGATTACTATTTTTAAATCAGTAAAGTTTGTTTTTTCAAATGCTTTGAAGATATTTTCTTTTTTTGGACATAGTAACTCGTTAGAGCTGCAATTATTTACTTCACTATTTATTTTTTGAAAATATTTTTTAGAAAACTCTTTTTCAAATATGGATATCCATTCTCTATGTAATTGTTTTGTATTCAATTTGTTATTAATTCTACTTCAATTAAATAAAAATCATTTGATTTTATTGTTGGTATGTCTTTTTTAATAATTTTGTTAGTAGCTATTACGAAAAAATCATGAAAAAATTATTCACTTACACATTTGCAATTATAGTTTTGTCCTCTTTGTCTTCTTGTTTTGTATTCCAACCACCACAGAAAACATGTCCAGCTTACAGTTTAAATTCTCAAGAGGATAACCATAAAGAGTTAATTACATTGCAAGATAAAAAAACTAAAAAGCCAACTTTTAATTAAAGTACTTTATTTGTTTTAAACTTTCCTTTAAACAATTCTTTTTATTCTACATTTTCTTTATTTTTGCTATTGATGTTTAGAATAGCAAACCTTTCATTAATATTAATATTTCAGACTTTTTTAATTTCTGTTTTTTCTCAGGTACCTGTAAATGAAAAGTTGATGGTGAGAATTTCTAAAGAAATTTGGTTGGGAGGTACTGTTCATTCTAGCGGTTTTGCATTGAACTATGGTACGTCTAAGTTTAAAACCTACAAGAAAAAATCTTTAATTAATGTAGATTTAGTAAGCATCAACCACGATAAAGAGTATAAAATATTTGGATCTTTCGATGAAAATGCGAAGAAATTTATTTTTGGCAAGTTAAACTCTCTTTACACTGTAAGATTGGGTTTCGGAAATAGAAAAATTTTATATGAAAAACTAAGAGAAAATGGTTTACAGATTACAATGAATTACACAGTAGGGCCATCCTTAGGCCTAGTGAAACCAGTTTTTTTAGAAGTTTTTAAATACGATTTTTCAGGAAGAATTGCAGGAATTGCAACAGAAAGATACGATCCTGAATTACATAACTTTTATAATATTTATGGCAGAGCTTCTTGGGCAGCTGGTTTAATGGAAACAAAAATAAATCCAGGTATGTTTTTTAAGTTGGGACTTGATTTTGATTATTCAAGTAATCGAGAAATTATAAATTCTTTGGAGTTTGGGGTTTGTCTTGATGTCTTTTCTAAACCTATAATTTTAATGGTAGAAAATAACAACTACAGATTTTATCCTAGTGTATATATTAATTGTTCTATTGGAAATAAATTTTATTAATGAGTGTTGATACTGCTGTGAAAACTAAAAAGCCGAAATGGCTTAAAGTAAAGTTACCTACTGGGGAATCTTATAAAAATGTAAGAAACCTTGTTACCGAACATAAACTTCACACAATATGTGAAAGTGGGAATTGTCCAAACATGGGTGAATGTTGGGGTGCTGGTACAGCTACTTTTATGATTTTGGGTAATGTTTGCACAAGATCTTGTGGTTTTTGTGCTGTAGCTACTGGAAAACCAGAAGCTGTAGATGTTTTTGAGCCTGGAAGAGTGGCTAATTCAGTTAAATTGATGAAAGTTAAGCATGCGGTAATTACTTCTGTTGACCGTGACGACTTACCAGATGGGGGGTCCAATATTTGGGTAAGTACTGTCAAAGCAATTCGAAGACAATCTCCTACTACCACGTTAGAGACTTTAATTCCGGATTTTGCTGGAATTTGGGAAAACTTGAATAACATAATTGAAGTTGCTCCAGAAATTGTTTCTCATAATATTGAAACTGTTAGAAGACTAACAAAAACAATTAGAGTACAAGCAAAATACAACAGAAGTTTAGAGCTTTTGTTACGTCTTAAACAAGGAGGGATGAAAACGAAGTCTGGCTTAATGCTGGGATTAGGAGAGACAGAAGAAGAAGTTTTTGAAACACTTGAAGATTTAAGGTCTGTGAATGTTGATATTGTAACTATAGGTCAGTATTTACAACCAACACCAAAACATGCACCTGTTGAAGAATTTATAACTCCAGAGCAGTTTGCAAAATATAAAGAATTTGGTCTAAAAGCGGGGTTTAGGTTTGTTGAAAGTGGCCCTTTGGTTAGGTCTAGTTATCATGCTGAAAAACACTTATTTTAAATTGTTTAATTTATTTTTAATAAAATTCATTCAACAACTGCTTGAATAATTTAATAATTTGTATTTTCGATGTAGTTAAATAAATTTCCATGAAAAAAATTGTTTTATATCCATTAATGTTTTTAGGATTCGTAATATCTTTCTACACCTTATCAAAAAAAGATAATAATATTTCTAGAAAATATTCTTTTAAAGAAATTTCAGATACCAAAGCTTTTGCTGGTGCTAAGGGTGCCCAAGAGTATGCAGAATTAATGTATAAGGATGTTGTTACTGGAAAAGTTGAATTAGCCAAATTGGCTGCTGCAAAAGATCAAGTTCTTCAAAGAATGCAGTCCAGATCTACCAATTTAAGTTTTGTTGAAGAAGGACCAGATAACGTAGGGGGAAGAACAAGAGGAATAGCTATTCACCCAAATGACGATAATGTAATGTATGCAGGCTCTGTTTCTGGAGGTCTTTTCAAAACAGTAAATGGTGGTTCAAATTGGACTAGAGTCCAAGAATTCGATAATGCTATGGTAAACAGTGCAGGTGGTGTAGGTTCACTAGGAATTTCATCAATTGCTTTTTCAGCTGATGGCAGTATGTTATATGTTGCTACTGGTGGTTCTAGATTTGGTGAAGGCTTAATAGATGGCGATGGTGTTTGGGTAAGTTCCAATATTAACACCAACTCTCCAGCTTTTAATCAAATTTCAGGTACTGACAACAAAGATATTTTAAAAGTGGTTACTAATCCAAACGATTCCAAAGGAGCTTATTTTGTTGGTATGAGCGTTGGATTAAATAAAATTGAATTGGGAACGAATGCTATTCCAGAAGTTTTATCTATTTCTGGAATTCCTACCAATGCTACAATTGGTGATTTAAAAGTCTCAGAAGATGGAAATGTTATGATTTTGGGATTTGATCAAGGAGGAATAAGATCGTGGATTAGTCAAGATAGAGGTGCTAACTGGACAGACCTTCATTCCAATGGTGAATTATCAGGATTTGGTTTAATTAGAGGAGAATATGCAATTTCTAAAAATATGAATGATGCTGGTAATTATACCTTATATGCTTTATTTGCTGCTTCTGGAGGCACTCTTGGGGGGGTTTATAGATCTGTTGACAATGGAACATCATGGTATCAAATCGCTCCAGGCGCTACCGGGAATTTCACTCCATTAACATCCAGAAATGGTCAAGGTAATTATGATTTGGTTGTTACTTCAAGACCTGATGGTGAAGAATGTATAATTGGTGGAATTGATTTATGGTCGTGGGTACATACACCAAACTCTGCAGATCCTGATAACGGTCAGTGGTATGCTGTTTCAGCATGGTATGTAGATCCATCAGTTCCTATTTATATTCATGCAGATAATCATCGCTTATTGTGGAAGAACGATTATACACTTCTTGTTGGTAATGATGGAGGTGTTCAGCTAAGAACAGGTGGTTCTGGAACCAATCAATTTGGATCTGTAATTAATAAAGGTTACAATGTTACTCAGTTTTATTCGATGGCTTTTGGAGGAAATGGTTCTGTAATTGCTGGTGCTCAAGATAATGGCACGCAGTACAAAGATAACTCCATGCCATGGTCTAAGGAATTTGCAGAAGTTTCTGGCGGAGACGGTTTTGAATGTGAAATTTCCTATTTAAATAGTAATGCATTTGTAACTACGGTATACAATGGTTCTATCTCTAGATCTAGTGATGGAGGAACTACTAGTCAATCCGTTCCTGCACCCTGTACAGGTATTGTTGGTGAGAACTGTGGTCCTTTTTACAATGCTATTGCGCTTATGGAAAATCCTGAGGATTTAAATACTAAAGATTCTGTAGAATATGTTCCTAGTGAGGATAAATTAAGTGGTGATACTATTACCTATTACAGTAAATCATTTGGCATTCCTATCAAACATGTTCTAACTCAAAACTTAAATGTATACGATACAATGAATATTGTGGGAACTGATACGTTTGTAACTGTCACTGGTGCTGATACTCTTACTTTACCAGATTATGTTCAGTCTTTATTTATAACACAAAACGATGCTTCAGTTTACGTTACAAGAGATATGATGAGATACACAACGGTTCCTGAATGGTGGAGAATTTTTAATATATCATCATATTCAATAAGGAGTTTTGAAATCTCACATGATATGAACTATGCTTGGTGTGGTTCTTATTCTAATGGAAGCCTTATTAAAATTACTGGCCTTGGAAATGCATATGCAAAGGAAGAAGCTGATATTTCATACAGACCTTCAGCAACTGATACTTTGATAGAAATTGCAACTGGTAATTTTATTACTGGTTCTTTAGTGAATCAAATTAATTTTGCTCAGGATGGAAATTTATATACAAATAAAGATGGTTCGGATATAGTTTACAAAGTTCATTATGAAATTGTATCCAATTTCCCTGGAACTATAACAGATATTTCTGTAGACCCTAGTAATCCAGATAATGTATGTGTAGTTACATCTGGAACATCAACAAATCATGTTTACTATTCAACAAATGCTACATCTTCCAATCCATCCTTTAATTCTATTGATGGTGATTTACCAGATATGCCAGTTTTTGGATGTATTGTTGAAAGAGATCCTACTACAGATGTCATTATAATAGGAACTACATATGGAGTTTTCTCAACTGATAATATTGCTGGGTCTAGTACAAATTGGGTTTCTAATAATACAGAGATTGGGACTATTCCAGTTTACGACATTGGTCAACAGTGGAGAGATTGGGAAGATCCTATGGAAGGTGGATACAGACAAGTAAATAATCCTGGAGCTATTTATGCTTGTACTTATGGAAGAGGAGTTTGGAGAGCTGATAATTTACTTTCATTATCTGAACCAATTGTTCAAAATGAAGTTTCTAAAAATATATCTTCTAGTAAAATTTACCCTAATCCTGTAGTTCAAAATGCAAATATTTCATTTGATCTAAATAGTTCTAGTCTTGTAAATATTTCAATTTATAATTTGAATGGTAGTTTAGTAAAAACATTATATAATAATGTTAGAATGAATAAAGGAAATAATAGCTCTCCAATAAATGCTTCTGAATTATCTATGGGTACTTACTTAGTTGTTGTTAAAGCTGGTGAAGAACAAGAAGTAGTCAAATTTATCAAGTACTAAAATTTAACAAAATATTATTTAAAAAAAGACCCTGAATTATCAGGGTCTTTTTACATTTACAAAAAAATTATAATGGGCAAAGTTAAAATAGGAATAAACGGTTTTGGAAGAATAGGAAGAATGGTTTTTAGATCATGTCTAAAAAGAGATAATGTTGAAGTTGTTGCGATTAATGATTTACTAGATATAGAGCATTTAGCTTATTTACTAAAATACGATTCAGTGCACGGTGTTTGCGATGCAGAAATTTCTGTTAAAAATAATCAATTGTATGTAAATGGAAAGCATATAAGAATTACTGCCGAACGTGATCCCAAACTGCTCAAATGGAATGAAGTTGAAGTAGATGTAGCTGTAGAGTGTACTGGTATATTCACAACTTTGGAACTTGCTCAATACCATATTGATGGAGGAGCAAGAAAAGTAGCTATTTCTGCACCTTCTAAAGATGCTCCTATGTTTGTAATGGGTGTTAACCATAAGGACATTAAACCATCTGATTTAATTGTCTCAAACGCATCTTGTACAACCAATTGTTTAGCTCCACTCGCTAAAGTATTAAATGATGCATATGGAATAGATGAAGCCTTAATGACTACCGTTCATGCAGCAACTGCTACTCAATTTGTTGTAGACGGTCCATCAAAAAAAGATTATAGAGGAGGAAGAAGCTCCTTGGTTAACATTATACCAGCTTCTACAGGAGCTGCTAAGGCTGTAACCAAGGTTATTCCAAGTCTTGTAGGTAAAATTACTGGAATGGCTTTTAGAGTACCAACAGCAAATGTTTCTGTGGTTGACCTTACAGTTAAGCTAAGTAAAAACACTTCATATGATCATGTAATGGAGACATTAAAAAAAGCTTCTGAAAATGAGCTCAGTGGAATTTTAGGATATACAGAAGAGCTAGTTGTTTCTCAAGATTTTATTGGAGATGCTAGAACTTCTATTGTAGATGCAAAAGCAGGTATCCAACTTAATGAATCTTTTTACAAAATTATTAGCTGGTATGATAACGAAGCTGGTTATTCTAATAAACTGATTGATCTTTCTGCTCTTATAAGCAGTATGTAATTTATTCTACTTAAATTTCTTAAGTTCGGTGGTTTTTCCATTGTAAATCGCATAGGTGAAGTGATTTATCCAATCACCTAGATTTATATATACACAATCTTTATCTAATTTGTGCTCTATAGGAAAATGTCTATGACCAAAAATAAAGTAATTAATGTCTTTATTTTTTTGATATTCCTCTTTACTAAACTGAATTAACCATTCCTTTTCTTCGCCAAGAAACGAAGAACTTCCTCCTTTTTCATTCTCTCTGCTTTTCCTAGACCAATACCTTGCTAATGAAAAACTTAAATTGGGATGAATTTTAGAAAATAGCCATTGACAAAACGGGTTGGTAAAAAACTTTTTTACGAACTTATATTTATTATCACCTGGTCCAAGTCCGTCTCCATGACCAATAAAAAAAATACTACCATCTATTTCTCTTAAAATAGGTTTCTTAAGTACTGTTACACCAATTTCTTTTTCTAAATAACCAAACATCCACAGGTCGTGATTTCCTGTAAAAATATGGATATCAATACCATTATCTATTAAGGCCGCAAGCTTACCTAGAAACCGAGTGTTTCCTTTGGGGACAGTATGCTTGTGTTCAAACCAAAAATCGAAAATATCTCCAACAAGAAAAATTTCTTTTGCATCGTTTTCAATAGAAGATAGCCAACGGATTATTCTATCCTCCCTATCTTTACTGTCATTATGACTTCCTAAATGAAAATCAGAAGCAAAATATATTTTAGTTCTATTTTTTATGGCTTTATAGTTTTTTTAATAGTGAAGGGGTTTATACTCTTAAGATTAAATATAAAATTTATTCTTTGTAATACTTTAAAATCATTTAATGTTACTCCTATATTATCAGAATACAATATAGGAAGATAAATTCCTATTATTTCTTCATTTACAACGATGCTAGTGTATATTCCAGCATTGTATCCCAATTTAATTTTATTATCAACTGAACTAGATTTTAAAATTCCAAGATCAGCAAATATACCAATTGGAAGTTTTGGAATATCCATTTTAAAATTATTGGAAATCATCCAACTGTTACTTCTTAAAGTGGTATCCATTACCTTAAATCCACCATAAGAATTATCATTTTGTCTTGATAATAAATGTTCTTGATTTGAAGAATTTCTCCCTAAATAGATGTTGTCGTATAAATAATCTGTTCGTCCATTTTTTCCGCTAAGATAAAATGAATACTGTTTGGAAATGTTTTGGTTAAAATGGTAGCCAGCAAAAAACCTCCACCTTATTTTATCCGAACTTTTGTTGTAGGATTTTTCTATTTTAGAAGTTAATTGTAAACAATTTACTAGGTTGATATTTTCATTAAAACCATATATATAATTTAATTTTAGTTCTTTAGGTTTTAGAATTTGTCTACTTTTTAAATTGTATTCTATTTCACCATAATAGGCTGTTTTTCCTATTGGTTCAGGAGGCCAAATAAATGTTCTATCTGGCCCAAAGTCATCAACTCTTATAGTTCTAAGTATAATTTTTTGAAATGGTGAGCTTCTTAAGTTTTTAGATTTTATTCTTAAATATGTAAATATCTCCTGCTTGGTCCATCTTTGTTCTTTGTATAGTTCATTATGTTCGTTATTATAACTTCTAATTTTATAGCCCAATTCTATTCTTGGGAAAAGTCCATTGGTATTGATATTGCTTTGAATTTTTCCAGATCCAACCAATTTTTTTGATCCAAAACCGTAAAGAGGATTTATCAACCATTCTACTTTTTTATCGTTTATGCCAGAATTATAAAGTGCTATTCCAACCATTGTTTTGTCGTAAGCATTTCCTGCTATAATTGGGGAATAATAAATTAGGTTTTCTTTATTATTGTTTATACTTATTGGAAGAAATTTGAATTTTATTGGTTTGTAAAATTTAAATATTCCATTTGCTTTTGCCATATGATACTTGTAATTATAATCTGTGGTTATCACATCATAGTCCATAGCAATTCTGTAGGGTTTTACACTTGTATTGTAAACAAAAGTTGTGTCTTCTTTAAATCCATTGATCCATTTCTCAGAAATTATTTCGTTAGAGTCATTAATCATCTGAATTGGGATAGGAGAATTATAGCCTGTCACATTTTTTAATTTAATTAAGTATTCTTGGTCATTTATTTTAGATACTTTTTTTAAGGAGTAGTCTGTTTTTTTGGTGGTTTTAATATAATCTTCAAAAAACCAATCCAAATTTTTCTTACTAACATTTTCAAATACTATTTTAATATCATTTGGATTTGGATGTTTAAATTTCCATTGATTGAAATACTCGTTCATACAATTGTCAAAAAGCGCTTCTCCTAGGAATGCTTTTAAGTAATGAAACCCTATGCCAGTTTTACAATAAACCATTGCTCCATAATTCATTTGGGTAAAATCTTTAGATCCCATTTTCAGGGGTTGATCGTAATTTCTAGAGGCATTAAATTGATAGGCAATATGTTGCAATTCTTTTTCTTCCATTGGGATATTTAATGAGATTCCTCTTGATTTATTTTGAGTGGAGTCCTTTTTTCTAAAATATCCATTTGGATATTTTTCTTCCATGTATCTTATTTCTATATAGGTATTGAGACCTTCATCCATCCAAGCATTGTCTCTCTCATTACTTCCTAGAATCCCATAATACCAGTTGTGGCCAACTTCATGAACAATTACTGTTTCTAGAGATTTACTATCTCCAGAACTGCCTATTACTGTGATATTTGGATATTCCATTCCACCTCCTGCACTAATAGTTCCATCAACTGCTGTTACATGGTTGTATGGATATTCTCCAACCCATTTTGAGAAATATCGAGTTGCATCATTGATATATTCTATAGATCTTCTCCATAGCTTGGCCTCGTTATTGGTGAATAATGCCCAAGATGTTATTTTTCTATTATTTACATTTACTTCCCCTTTTAATACGTGATACCTTTTGTCTGTGAACCACGCAAAATCGTGCACATTTTCTTGGATAAATCTTAATGTCTTTTTCTCTTTACTACTATTTGGAAAGCTCATATCCTTTCTTCCCGAAGAATCTCTAACTGGTAGTTTGTTTTCTTTAATAAGTTGAGAGGTTAATTCTGCCTTTTCATTGAGAAACTCAACCTCTTCTTTGTTCTGTAAATCTCCTGTTGCCATAAGTACATAATTTTTTGGTACTGTTATACTTACATCGTAATTCCCAAATTCTGAGAAAAATTCTCCTTGATCTAAATAAGACATTGGATGCCATCCATTTTTATCAAATACTGCAGGTTTGGCAAACCACTGCGTAATTTGATAAGACTGACCTATGTGTCCGAGTCTTGAAAACTTGCCAGAGGGAATCTTAACTCTAAATGGCGTCGTGATTATAATTGAATCTCCTGGCTTTAAAGGTTTTGTAAGAAGGAGTTCAGAAATGTCTATTTGTTCATTTAAAAATTGCCACTTTACAATTTCGCCATTTACTTTAAAATCAAGAGAGTCTATATAGCCTAAGTCTATGGAGTCGGCATATTTAAAAGAAGTGCTCCCATCAGAATATTTTTGTTTAGCTAGGTTTGTATTACTATTCTTATAAGCATTTGGCCAAAGATGAATAAAAACCTTATCCAAGTTTAAAGAGGAGTTGTTATAATAAACCATTTTTTCAAAACCTCGTAAAATATGATTTTCATCATCCAATTCAACATCTATATAAGTATCTACTTTTTGTTGAAAGTATTCTTGACTATTAGAAATTAATACAACAAAACAGATAGTTATTGTTATGATTAGACGCTTCATGCTTATAATTTACAGTATTTCAGAAAGTTTATTTTCTAAATCATTTCCTCTTAAATCATAAGCTATTATTTTTCCTTTAGCATCAATTAAAAATGTTTTAGGAATACTAGAGACTCCATATTTATTACCAGCTGAAGATTTCCAGCCAGTAAGCTCACTAACATGATTCGACCATGTCAATTGGTCTTGAGTTATTGCAGCCATCCATTTGTCTTTGTTTTGGTCTAGAGAAACGCTGTAGACTGTAAACCCTTTGTCTTTATACTTGTTATAGAGTCTAACTACGTTAGGATTTTCAGCTCTACAAGGTCTGCACCACGAAGCCCAAAAGTCTAAAAGCACTACTTTTCCCTTAAGTGAGCTTAAAGCTATCAACTTTCCATCGGGACTTTTAAGATTTATTTCAGGTGCAATTGCTCCTATATTTATCCCTAATTGTTCTCTTATGTTCTTCTCTTCGTTAACTCTATTTTTTTGTTGAAATATATAATCTTCTTGCTGTTTGGCTTGTTCTATAAGCTTAACTACTTCATTCAAATATTTTTGTTTTTCAAATTTTTCCTGAACTATATTTTTAATTATCATTAACTCATTTTTAAAATCTATGGGATTCTGAATTTCTCCAAGAAGCATTATTATTGATGGTGAGTTTTTATTTTCATTAATAAACTTTTTTATATAAGATTGATAGTTTAATAGGATACTATTTCTAGCTATTATTTTTTCTTCTTCGCTGGGAGTATTTATACTTTGTATCTGACTAATAATATTGTTTCTAAACCTAAAGTATTTTTGTAACAATATGTTGGTGGAATCACCTGTGACAACTAATTCCTCGTACTCTCCATTTGTAAAAAGAAATTTATTGCGCTCATTAGGACTTCCTATAAAAAGAACACTTTTTTCTGGGGAAGTACCAACTAAAAAAATATCCGATTTCTGCATACTAATATTAAATTGATGAATTCCATTATTGGATTTTGAAGAATCAATTTTTAAAGGGTTGTTTCGATCAATTTTATATAAATAAATATACTGATCGGTTTGTTGGATAAATTCTAAAAAATAATTATTCTCATTGTTAATAGTTGCTTTTTTCCCTTTACAGCTTATTATAACTAAAATCAGTAAAATTGAAATAATTTTTTTCATTTTTTTAATTGGTTAAGTAATTGATTTATTTTTTTTGGATCGGCTGTGCCATTGGATGCCTTCATTATTTTACCAATGAAAAAACCAGTAAGTTTTTTTTCTCCATTTTTAAATCTTTCTTTTTCTTCGGGATTTTTATCCAATATTTCTTTAATCAAGAATTCTAAATTATTTTCGTTTTGTTGATTGATCCACTGGTTTTTTTCAGCTATTGAATTTGGATTTTCGAGTGGATATTTTAACATTTCTGGAAATAATTTTTGGCTGGCCAAAGAATGAGTAATTATTCCATCATCAATCATATTTATAAGAATGCCAATGTTTTCAGCTTTAATTGGAAAATTTGTTATTTCTACTGCCTTTTGATTTAAGTAGGATTTGATACTTCCCATTAGCCAATTGGTTGCTCCTTTATAGTTTTTGGTAAATTCTAAAATACTTTCGTAATAAAAAGCAATTTCTTTTTGCTCAATAATTACTAATGCATCGTAGTTAGACAGTCCATATTTGGAAGTAAATTTTTCAAATAAATCGTTTGGAAGATTAGGCATAGATGATTGAATATCCATGAGCAGTTTTTCTTCAATTTTTATTGGATTCAAATCTGGTTCTGGAAAATATCTATAATCGTGTGCTGCTTCTTTCTTTCGCATAGCGCTAGTTTTTCCACTTGGTGCATCAAAAGTTCTTGTCTCTACATTTACTTTCTTGTTTTCATCCAATAATTTTGCTTGTCTAACAATTTCATAATCAATAGATCTCTGAACATTTCTAATCGAATTTAGATTTTTAATTTCTACTCGATCTCCAAATTGGTCGTTTCCAATGGGCATAATTGAAATATTTACGTCACATCTCATACTCCCTTCTTCCATATTCCCATCACATATATCCAAATACCTTAGAAGTTTTCTTATTTCAGAAACATATTGATAGGCTTCGTTGGAAGTTTTAATTACTGGTTCAGTGACTATTTCCAAAAGTGGAACGCCTGCTCTGTTTAGATCAATAAGGGTATTAAATGGGTCTAAATCGTGTATGCTTTTACCAGAATCTTCTTCCATATGAATCCTAGTTAATTCAATATCCTTTGTTTTGTTATTTTCTAATCTAATTAAAATTTTACCATTTTTACAAATTGGTTTTTTGTCTTGAGTTATCTGGTATCCCTTAGGTAAATCTGCATAGAAATAATTTTTTCTATCAAAATGCATTTCTCTTGTAATGTCACAATCTAAAGCCAAGCCTAATTTTACAGCATGATTTACTAGTTTTTTATTGAATTTTGGTAATGTCCCAGGGTGGCCTAATGATATTGGTGAAGTTAGGGTGTTAGGTGAGGCTCCAAATTCATTTTTATCGCTACAATATGCCTTTGTATTGGTTTTAAGCTGTGCATGAATTTCAATTCCTATTACAGGCTCGTATTTTGATAATACATTTTCTAGCTCCATTTCTAAATAGATTCTAAGAGTTTTTTAATAAGACTTGTTAAGTTTTGTTCTGCTTTAGAAGCAACATTTTGAACATCTTGGTGCGTTACTTTTACAATTTTTCCTGGAACTCCTAAATCGGTTATTATAGATAATCCGAAACAGGGTATTTGCATATGTCTAGCTGCAATAACCTCTGGAACTGTACTCATTCCAACCGCATCGGCACCTATTTTCCTAATGTAGGAATATTCTGCTGGTGTCTCAAGAGTCGGACCGGTTAGACCTGCATAAACACCATTTACCGTTTTAATATTCAAATTTTTTGAAAGAGATTTAGCTAGGGCTATAAGATTTTCATCGTATGCATCGCTCATATCGGGAAATCTAGTTCCAAGTTCTTCTATGTTAGGGCCAATTAAAGGATTGGTTGGAAAAAGATTTATATGGTCATTAATTATCATAATATCTCCAATTTCAAAATTGGGATTTACTCCTCCCGAGGCATTGCTTACAATTAATTTATTAATGCCCAAAAACTTCATTACTCTTATAGGGAATACAATTTGACTCATTGTGTAGCCCTCATAAAAATGAAACCTACCTTGCATTGCAATTACTTTTTTATTCCCCAATAAACCAAATATTAATTTCCCTTGGTGTCCTTCTACTGTGGAAACAGGGAAGTTGGGAATATCTTTGTAAGAGATAGATTTTTCTGTTTTAATTTCATCCACTAAACCACCAAGCCCCGTCCCTAAAATAATGCCAATTTCCGGTTGAAAGTCAGTTGCCTTTTTTAAATACTCAACGCTGTTATGAATGAGCTCTAACATAATTCATAATTTTTTCTTCAAATTTATCTTTATTCCTTATAAAATCAATACTAACTTTTAAATAGTACACAGGAAACCTCGATAATTCTTCAAATTCCTGCATTTTCTGAGCATCTTTCTCAGTAGTTAATATTATTATTTCGCTGTTTTCTTTTTTGTAATTATCAATAATTTTATCAATATCCTTTTTTTGGTATTGAATGTGGTCTTTATATTTAAGATGTTTAATTTGAATATTTAATTTATCTAAATATTCAATAATTGGACTAGAATTTGCAATTCCAGTAACCAATAATACCTTTTTTAGAGATGATTTTTCAATGGTTTTATTTCCATTTAAAGAAACTATTTTGTCATAAATTATTTTACTAAAAAAAACCTCTTTTGTGAATTTTAGTTTTTTCTCTATTCTATCAGATTCTTCCAAGGTTAAATTTTCAGGACACTTAGAAATTACCACACAATCTGCTCTTTTAATTCCTTTCTTAGATTCTCTAAGAAGGCCAACTGGCAACATCCAATCTTTATAAATAGGGTTGTTGTAGTCACAAAGTAAAATATTAAAGCCAATTTTAACGGTTCTGTGTTGAAATGCATCATCAAGGATAATACAGTTTAGTTCAGGGTAATCCTTCATAATTTTATTTACTCCATTTACTCTTTTATGGTCTACTGCAACAATTTCTTTTGGTAAATTTCTTTTCATTTGAAGAGGCTCGTCTCCAACTTCATAACAGTTGCTATCTATATTTACATATTTAAATTCTTTTGTTCTTCTTCCATATCCCTTGGATAAAATAGCAATCTTGAAATTGTTTTGTAATAATTCAGAAATATGTTGTGAATGTGGTGTTTTTCCTGTCCCTCCCACTGTTATATTTCCTACTCCAACAATTGGAATATTAAATTTATTCTGCTTGAATATTCCAATCTCAAAAAACAAATTTCTAGTACTGGTAATTATCCAATACACCAATGATATTGGCAATAATATCCAATTGTACCATTTCATTGTTTTATATTTGAATTCATTTTTCAAATTATGATAGTCAAAGATGTAACAAAATATTTAGAAAAAATAGCTCCTTTGCATTTACAAGAGAGTTACGACAATTCTGGACTTCAAGTTGGGGATTACAATAGTGAGCTAAAAGGGGTGTTGGTATCTTTAGATGTTACCTTGGAAGTTATTGACGACGCTATAAATCAAAAATGTAACTTAATAGTAGTTCATCACCCTGTTATTTTTGGAGAAATCAAAAGTGTAACTAATAATTCATTAACAGGTTCTATTGTTTTTAAAGCTATTAAAAATCATATAAATATTTATGCAATTCACACTAACTTGGACAATGTTAAAAATGGAGTAAATGCTAAAATTGCAGAAATTATTGGTCTTAAAAGAAAAAAGATTCTTCTACCAAAACAAAATCTTCTAAAATTGGCAGTTTTTGTTCCAGAATCTCATTCAGAACAAGTTTCTCAAGCTCTTTTTAGCTCAGGAGCAGGAAACATAGGAAATTATAAAAATTGTATTTTTTCTTCTTATGGAGAAGGAAGTTTTCTTCCTGTTTCAGGCTCAAAACCATTTAAGGGTAATGAAGGTAGGCTAGAAAAAGTAAAAGAAGAAAAATTAGAAGTTATTTTTCCAGATTATCTTCTTTCTGACATAATTCAATCTATGAATAGCGCTCATCCTTATGAAGAAGTTGCTTATGATATTTTTAAACTTCAAAATAATTCTAACACAGGTTCAGGGATGATTGGAGAGCTAGAAAAGCCAATAGAAGAGTTAGAATTTCTAAATTTAATTAAGAAAAAGTTTCACGCATCAAGTGTCAGACATACTAAGTTAATTAACAAGCCAATTAAAAAGGTTGCTATATGTGGTGGTTCTGGAAGTTTTTTATTAAAAAATGCTATGGCAGAAAAAGCAGACATTTTTATCACTTCTGATTATAAATACCATCAGTTTTTTGAAGCTGAAAACAGAATTTTAATTGCTGATATTGGCCATTATGAGTCTGAACAATTCACAATAGATTTAATAAGTGAATTTTTAATGAAAAAATTTACTAATTTTGCAATCCGTTTAACAACAGTTAATACTAATCCAATTAATTATTTATAAAAATGGCCAGAACAAAAAAATACACACCAGAAGAAACTTTAAGATCATTATTCAATCTTCAATTCATTGATTCTAGAATAGATAATATGAGGGAGGTAAGAGGAGAATTACCTATGGAAGTTAAAGATTTGGAGGACGAAATGGTTGGTCTTAACAAAAGATTGGAAAAGGTTGAAGAAGAAACAGAAGGACTTAATCAATTAATTTTAGAAAAGAAAAATATTATAGAGGAATCTAAGTCTTCCATCAAGAAATATTTAGAGAAACAAAAAAATGTTAGAAATAACAGAGAGTTTGATTCGTTAAGTAAAGAAATCGAGTACCAAGAATTGGAAGCTCAATTGGCAGAAAAAAGAATTAAAGAAAATTCAGCAAGAATTGATGGTAAAAAAGAAATTTTAGAAGAAATTCAAAACCTTCACAAGGCTAAAGAAGAAGCTCTAGAAGCTAAGAAAAAAGAATTAGAAGAAATTGTATCAGAAACTGAAAGAGAAGAGAAAATATTAATGGAAGAATCTCTTAAAGCTTCTAAATCTATTGATGAAAGATTTTTAAAAGCTTACAATAGGATAAGAGGAGCTTCTAAAAACGGTTTGGCTGTAGTTCCTGTTGAAAGAGGAGCATCAGGTGGATCTTTTATTAAAATACCACCTCAAGTTCAATTAGATATTGCAGCTAGAAAGAAAATTATAGTTGACGAACACAGTGGTAGAATCTTAGTAGATGCGTTACTCGCCGATGAGCAAAGTACAAAGATGAATAGAAAAATAAATAAGGTTTTAAGTGCCAAATAAGGTATTTATTTACTATTCTTTCTCACATATCCCTTCAAATTGGTAATTTAGACTGTCAAATAAATTTATATGTCGTCAAAGGGTATAGTTAAAAGAAGTGAAGATTTTTCAAAATGGTATAATGAGTTAGTTTTAAAAGCCGACTTAGCAGAGCACTCAGATGTTAGAGGATGTATGATAATTAAACCCTATGGTTATGCTATTTGGGAAAAAATCAAAGATCAATTAGATGTAATGTTTAAGGAAACTGGACATCAAAATGCTTACTTTCCATTACTTATTCCAAAATCTTATTTAAGTAAAGAAGCTGCTCATGTAGAAGGTTTTGCAAAAGAATGTGCAGTAGTTACCCACTACAGACTAAAAAACTCTGAGGATGGTTCTGGAGTTGTAGTAGATCCAGCTGCCAAATTAGATGAAGAATTAATTATAAGACCAACTTCTGAAACAATTATTTGGAATACTTATAAAAAATGGATTCAATCCTACAGAGATTTGCCAATATTAGTGAACCAGTGGGCCAATGTTGTTAGATGGGAAATGAGGACAAGACTTTTCCTTAGAACTTCTGAGTTTTTATGGCAAGAAGGACATACAGCTCATGCTTCTAAATTAGAAGCTATTGAAGAAACCGAACAGATGCTAGATGTTTATGCAAACTTTGTAGAAAATTTCATGGCAGTTCCAGTTATAAAAGGAGTTAAATCAGAAAATGAAAGATTTGCAGGTGCTGAAGAAACCTACTGTATTGAAGCTCTTATGCAAGATGGTAAAGCTTTACAGGCAGGCACCTCCCATTTTTTAGGTCAAAACTTTGCAAAAGCATTTGATGTTACTTTTGCAGATAAAGAAGGAAAAAAGAATCATGTTTGGGCTACTTCGTGGGGTGTTTCTACTAGACTTATGGGTGCTCTAATTATGACCCATTCAGATGATAAAGGTCTTGTTTTGCCACCTAAATTGTCTCCAATTCAAATAGTAATAGTTCCTATTTATAAAAATGAAGATCAACTTGATATTATTTCCGATTATGCTGGTAAACTAAAAAAAGAACTTTCAGAACTTAATATTTCAGTAAAATTTGATAATGACGATAATAAAAAACCTGGTTGGAAGTTCGCAGAATATGAAATGAAAGGGGTTCCGCTTAGAATTGCAGTTGGTCCAAGGGATATGGAGAACAAAACTGTAGAACTAGCAAGAAGAGATAATTTAACTAAATCTATAGTTGCACAAGAAGGTTTGCCAAAGTTATTGTTAGAGACTCTGGATAAGATTCAAGAAGAATTATTTTCAAAAGCTAGTTTGTTTTTAAATGAAAATACTACTCAGGTAAATTCAATTGATCAAATGAACCAAATTCTTAATACTAAAGGTGGTTTTGTAGAAGCTTTTTGGAATGGAGATTCTAATTCTGAACAAAAAATTAAAGATTTAACAAAAGCTACTATCAGGTGTATTCCTTTGGAGGGTTCTGAAAATGGAAATTGTGTCCTCACTGGGGAACCAAATTCTAAGAAAGTTATATTTGCTAGAGCATATTAAAAATAATTAATGGATTATAAAAAAAACCAAGAATTACTTTTCAATTTAATTAAGGACAAGAGTGTTCTTAAGCAGGATGTTTTTAGTAATATCATTTTAAATTTTAAAGTCCTTAAAGGAGTCCTAAAGGAAATAGGAGATGATTTAAATGATAAGCTTTCGGATATTGACGAAAGAATAATAATTGAATACAAAGATTCTGGAGAGTTTGAAGCCCAATTACGAGTTTCGGGTGATTTATTGGTTTTTCAAATGCATTCCAATGTTTTCAAATTTGATCCAGAAAATAGTCTCTGGAAGACGAGCTATATTTCAGAAAATACAAATAGAGGTTATTGTGGTTTAATTAATATTTATAATTTCTTAAACGATTCTTTTAAATACAACAGATCCAACGATTTAGGATATTTAATAGGAAGATTATTTATCAATCATGAAAACCATTTCATGGTTCAAGGCAAAAGACAATTGGGTTTTTTGTACAATGACTTTATTAATGCAACTGTGGATAAAGACAAGCTTAAATCTATTGTCCAGTCTGCAATATTGTATTCCTTAGACTTTGACCTTTTGGTACCTAGTTATGATCTAGTAAATAAAGTTTCTGTTAACGAGGTAAAACAAGTTGGAGACCATCATAAATTAAGAACCGCTAAAAGATTGGGCTTCGTATTTGAGAGCAATAATGACGAAATTTAATTTTATTTAATTTGATTTTTTTTTGCCTAACTAAAAAAAAAACTAAATTTGCGCTCCATTTGATAAAAATGGCCCGTTCGTCTAGGGGTTAGGACGCCAGGTTTTCATCCTGGAAACAGGGGTTCGATTCCCCTACGGGCTACTAAAATAAAATAATATGGCAAACCATAAATCTGCAATAAAAAGAATTAGGTCCAATAAAGACAAGACCTTAAGAAATAAGTACCAGCACAAGTCTGCTCGAACAGCTATTCAGAAGCTTAGAGAAACTACGGATAAAAAAGAGGCTAGTTCTCTCTTAGTATTTGTATCTTCTATGATAGATAAGTTAGTGAAGAAAAACATCATTCATAAAAATAAAGCTTCCAACTTAAAATCAAAACTAACTAAAAAAGTTAACGCTTTATAAATCTAATCTTTGATAAAATATTTAAAAGAGCTGTGATGGCTCTTTTTTTTTGGAAAATAAATTATGAAATTTCTTTATATTTTATTCAATTTGATCTTTATTTCATTTTCCTTTTATTCTCAGAAATACCAAAATGAACATCTGGGAAATCTTATTAAAGACTATATTTCAGTTAAATATCCAAACGAAGTTTTAGATAAATTTATTTATATTGGAATTAATCGTCAAAAACTTTTTTTATTTGAATCCAAAAACATCTCCCAAGTTTTTAATATTTCAACCTCCAAATGGGGTAATGGAAACGAATTATCCTCAAACAAAACTCCTATTGGTCTACATTTTATCTCTGAAAAAATTGGAGGAGGTGCAGAAATTGGAACATTATTTAAAAATAAAAAAAACACTGGTAAGGTCGTGTCATTTGATTCATCGAAAGGGGAGAATTGTGATGAAATAACTACTAGAATTATGTCATTAAGTGGTAAACAACCTAATTTTAATAAAGGATCGAGTTATGATACATATAAAAGGGGAATTTATATTCATGGTACTGCTGACGAAAATTCTATTGGCTATCCGTCTTCTCATGGTTGCATAAGGATGCTTAACAAAGATGTAATTAAGTTGTTTAATAAAATTGATATTGGTATTTCGGTTTTTTTAATTGAGAATTAATTTATTGAAATTTACCATATCAATTACAATAAAGAGAAGTTTATTATATTTAGATATACTACAAATAATTATTTAAGAAATGAAAATTGTAACAATAGTAGGAGCAAGGCCCCAAATTATAAAAGCTGCAGCTTTATCTAGAGTCATTTCAAAAAACTTTCAGAATATTAAAGAGATAATAGTTCACACAGGTCAGCATTATGATAAAAATATGTCTGATGTTTTCTTTACAGAACTAGAAATTCCCAAACCACAAATTAATTTAAAAGTAGGTTCTTCATCTCATGGAGCTCAAACAGCATTAATGATTGAGAAAATTGAAAAAGTAATGCAAGAATATTCTCCAGATGCTGTAGTTGTTTACGGCGACACCAATTCTACTTTAGCTACTGCTATATCTGCTTCGAAGCTTCATATTCCTATTGTCCATATAGAATCTGGTCTTAGATCATTTAATAAAAAAATGCCAGAGGAAGTAAATAGAATTTTGTGTGATCATGTTTCCACTTTACTTTTTTCGCCAACAAAAAGCGGATTTAACAATCTTCTAAATGAAGGTTTTTCAAAAGAATATTCAAATAACGCATCTGCAGATCACCCAAATATTTACCATTGCGGTGATGTTATGTATGACAATAGTCTCTACTTTTCTAAGCTTAGCGATGAAAATTCAGATATTTTAGAAAAATTAAAATTGCGAAATAAAAATTTTATTTTAGCAACAGTTCATAGAAATGACAATACCGATTCTAAAATTAAATTAACAGATTTATTATCTACTTTTTTAGAAATTACCGAGATACATCAGCTAAAAATTATTCTTCCGTTGCACCCAAGGACTTCTAAAATGATGGAGCAGCTTTTAGATTCTAAACTTTTAAAGAAAATCCAAGAATCTAATTTACTTACCATTATTAATCCAGCTGGTTTTCTAGATATGATTGCACTAGAGAAAAATGCTGAATTAATAATAACAGATAGTGGAGGAGTTCAAAAAGAGGCTTATTTTTTTAAAAAACCATGTATTATTTTAAGACCTCAAACAGAGTGGGTAGAAATTGTTGAAACTAAAAGTGCAGTTATTTCAGATACCAACTCCAAGATAATTTTAGAAGCCACAGAAAGATTCCTATCAAATCCAGATTTAGAGTTTCCTGAAGTCTTTGGCAATGGAAACGCAGCTTCATTCATAGCTAAAGAAATGCTCAATCAATTTTCATGATTACTGTATATTCTTCTGTAAAAAGTTCTAGATTGGAATATGTACTCCATTTTATTTTTAAAAATCTATTAGAAATTGAATTTAAATGGACTCAAGATTCTACAAATTTAGACGGAGTTATACTTAATTATTCAGATGAGATACTTCCATTTCAAAATTATCAAATCCAGCCATCAGGATTTCTAGTAGATGGCAATTGGGATTTTAAAAAGTATATTTTCTTAAAAAACAAGTCAAACTACTTTTTCCCTCAAGAAAAAGGCGATCACGATTTTGATATTTTAAGTTCTATTTTTTTTATAATATCTAGAATGGAAGAGTACCATACTAAAGATTATGATGAGCACCAGAGATTTATTTCTAGCAATTCTAGTCTAGTAAAATTAAATTTAGAGCAAAATCCTATAGTTGATCAGTGGTGTTTTTCGCTTTTAAGTCAATTAAATGCAAAATTTAATGTGGAATTAACTTCCCCAAGAAAATTCCATCAGTATCCTACTTTTGATATTGATAATGCTTATGCTTTTAAGTATAAGGGTTTCACGAGATCTTTCGGTTCGTTTTTTAAAGATTTAATTAGTTTTAGATTTTATAAGCTAAAGCAAAGACTTGAATTTCTTGTAGGGAAAATTAAAGACCCATATGATAACTATGATTACATTCTTGAATTTTTAAAAACAAATCAATTAAAATCAATCTTTTTCTTTTTGTTAGGTGATTATGCGAAGATGGATAAGAACATCAATCACAAGCATCCTTATTTAATAAATTTAATACGTTCTATATCCAAGAACCATTTAACTGGAATTCACCCGTCTTATACGTCATTTAATAATTTAGAGACATTAAAGATGGAAGTTTCTAGATTAGATAAAATTACTAGTAATACAAGTATTTCTAGATTTCATTATCTTAAATTCAACTTTCCAACATCCTATCAGATTTTATTGAAAGCTGGTATTAAACAGGATTATAGCATGGGTTTTTCAGATAGAATAGGCTTTAGAGCTGGAACCTGTACACCATTTTATTTTTATGATATAGAGAATGAATGTACCACAGATTTAAAAATATTTCCATTCGCATATATGGATGGTGTTTTAAATGATAAATTAAAATTCACACCAGAATATTCATCTAAACTAATCTCTAAAATAAAGCATGAAGTGAGAAAAGTTAACGGTGCATTTAATGCTGTTTGGCATAACGAATCCTTAAGTAATCAGGACAGGTGGAAAGGATGGAGATCAGTCTTTGAGACAACTTGGTTAGATTAATCCACTTTTGTTCGTTAAATTCATACCATGAAAGTTTATAATTTTAGTCAGTATTCATCTCTTTACAATAAGTTTTTATCGGAGCTTAGAGACGAAAACATTCAAAAAGACAGTATGAGATTTAGAAAGAATCTAGAGCGTTTAGGAGAGATATCTGCTTATGAAATTAGTAAAACTTTACAGGGTTATTCTCAAGTTACTAAAACTCCTCTTGGTACTTCCAAAACTTCTGTTCCATCCGAAAAATTGGTTTTAGCCACTGTTTTGAGAGCTGGCTTACCCCTTCACAATGGATTATTAAAATATTACGACAACGCTGAAAATTGTTTTATTTCAGCATACCGGAAACACACTAGTAAAGAAGAATTTGAGGTGGAGATTCAATATATGGCAAGTCCTAACTTAACAGATAAGATTGTTTTGCTTTCAGATCCAATGTTGGCTACCGGAAGGTCTATGGTTTTAGCTTATAAGGCGCTTTTAAAAAAAGGGACTCCTTCTAAAATTCATATTGTTTGTGTTATTGGAAGTGAACAAGGGGTTGAATATATTTCCAAAAACTTACCTGAAGACACTACCCTTTGGATTGGAGGAATTGATTCTAAAATGACTAGTGAGTCATATATTGTTCCAGGATTAGGAGATGCTGGAGATTTGGCGTTTGGAAAAAAAGAAGATGAATGAGTTGGGATGTCTATGTATATGTATTTTTTTTAGCACATGTTAAGTTTTTATTTGCTGCATCAATTGCAGAAGCCACAACAGACTTAAATTTTCTAGAAATTTTATTATCATCCACCTTCGGGGCATTGTTCTGTTACAATGTTTCCTATTTGGTTGGACGATTTATTTTTTTAAAAAATAATCCTTTAAAAGACAGAGTTTTTTTAAAAAAGAGCAAAAAAAATTTCAAGAAAAGAAATAGGATAATAATTAGAATTAAAAATTCAAAATTAGGTTATTTAATTTTGTGCTCACTAGCCCCAGTTTTTTTAACAATTCCAATAGGAACTTTTGTAGTTCTTAAATTTTATGGAGATAGGAAATTGACTTATTGGTTAGTTTTTACCTCTCTTGCTTCAATTTCTTTTATTTTAACCTTTATAAATCACTTTATTTTTAATTGATGGATATAAAGCATTTGTTTTTTGATTTAGACAGAACTTTATGGGATTTTGAAACCAATTCTTTTAATGAACTGATTAATTTATACAATTGTCACAATTTGCATCAAAAAGGAATTTCAATTGCAGAAGAATTTGTAAAAGTTTATAAAAAAATTAATGAAAAGTGCTGGGAAAGATATAGGTTAAATCAACTTAGTAAAGAAAATTTAAGATTCGAGAGATTTAAAGAAACCCTTGAATATTTTGGCATTTATAATTTAGAGCTTTCAATTAAAATTGGGGATGATTACGTAAAAAACTCTCCTTACAGAACAATTTTAATACCTGGTACATTTGAATTGTTAGAGTGTTTACTTCCAAAATATTCCTTACATATTATTACTAATGGTTTTGAGGAAGTTCAACATGTCAAAATTGACCAGTCTGGGTTGTCTAAATTTTTTAAAATAGTTGTAACATCTGAAATGGCAGGAGCAAAGAAACCAAGTCCTTTAATATTTAATTATGCTTTAGAAAAAGCTGGAGCAAGTCTAGAGAATTCTGTAATGATAGGTGATGATTTAAATACAGATATTCAAGGGGCTTTAGAGTTGGGAATGAAAGCTATATATTTTAACCCTAATCAAAAATCAAATAATTCAAATGCATGGAAAGAAGTTACGAGCTTAAAAGAAATTAAAAATATTCTTCTATAAATTGCCTCTTTTAAAACAGTTTTTTTTTATTTAATATTGAGCAAACTATCTTTGTTACTTCGCTCAAATTCAGTAAATTTGAATCCTAAAATTTTTGGATTGTAATCTGTTAGGTAGTTTGTAATTTCAAAATTTTAAAAAATTTAAAAGTCTTTAAAATATGAGTTTATACCAAGAGTACTTAAAAGAAATTGATTTGCGAAAAGAAGATGGGCTTCACCCTAAGCCAATTGAAGATGGAGAATTACTCAGTGAAATTATTAATCAAATAAAAGACGAAACCCACCAATATAGAGGCGATTCAATTAATTTCTTTACCTACAATGTTATTCCTGGAACAACAAGTGCTGCAGCAGTTAAAGCTAAATTTTTAAAAGAAATCATCCTTAAAACCTTCTCTTTAGAAGAAATTTCACCAGCTTTTGCCTTTGAACTATTGTCTCACATGAAAGGAGGTCCTTCTATTGACGTTCTTCTTGATTTAGCTTTAAGTAGCGATTCTTCTAATGCCAAACAAGCAGCTAAAGTACTTAAGACTCAAGTTTTTCTTTATGAAGCTGATATGTCTCGATTAGAAGATGCATATAGTAATGGAAATTTATTAGCCAAAGAGATTTTAGAAAGTTATGCAAATGCTGAATTTTTTACCAAACTTCCAGCAGTTAAAGATGAAATAAAAGTAGTTACCTATGTAGCTGGAGTAGGAGATATATCTACAGATTTATTATCTCCCGGAAGTGATGCCCATTCTAGATCAGATAGAGAGTTACATGGTAAATGTATGTTTGAACACAATGTAGAACGTCAAAATGAACTCCTAGTTTTAAAAGAGAAGCACCCAGATAAAACAATTATGTTGATAGCAGAAAAAGGAACTATGGGTGTTGGATCTTCAAGAATGTCTGGTGTAAATAATGTAGCACTATGGATTGGGAAACAAGCAAGTTCTTTTGTTCCATTTATTAATATCGCTCCTGTAGTTGCTGGTACTAATGGGATTTCTCCAATTTTCCTTACTACAGTAGGTGTAACTGGTGGAATAGGTTTGGATTTAAAAAATTGGGTTAAGAAAAAAGACGCAGATGGAAATACTGTGACGGATTCAGATGGTGAGCCAGTATTAGAAGAAGTTTATTCTGTTAAAACGGGAACAGTTCTCACCATAAATACAAAAAACAAAAAACTTTACAATGGACCAACAGAACTAAGTGATGTTTCTGCAGCATTTACTCCCCAAAAAATGGAGTTTATGAGAGCAGGCGGTTCATATGCAATTGTATTTGGAAAAAAATTACAGACATTTGCAGCCAAAACTTTAGGTATTGATATGCCTGTTGTGTTTGCTCCGTCCAAAGAAATTTCTCATCCAGGTCAAGGATTAACAGCAGTAGAAAAGATATTTAATAAAAATGCTGTTGGAACAACTCCAGGAAAAGTATTACATGCCGGTTCTGATGTTCGTGTTGAGGTTAATATAGTAGGCTCACAAGATACTACTGGACTAATGACCTCCCAAGAATTAGAGTCTATGGCCGCTACAATTATCTCACCTATTGTTGATGGAGCTTACCAGTCTGGATGTCATACAGCATCGGTGTGGGATAAAAAGGCCCAAGAAAATATCCCTAAACTTATGAGGTTTATGAACGATTTTGGACTTATTACCGCTCGTGATCCACTTGGGGAATACCATGCAATGACGGATGTGATTCATAAGGTATTAAATGATCTTACAGTAGACGATTGGGCAATTATTATAGGTGGAGATTCTCATACTAGAATGTCTAAGGGAGTTGCTTTTGGTGCTGACTCAGGAACAGTTGCTCTTGCACTTGCAACTGGAGAAGCCTCTATGCCCATTCCAGAATCTGTAAAAGTTACTTTTAAAGGAGAAATGAGGCCTCACATGGATTTTAGAGACGTTGTTCACGCTACACAATCTCAAATGCTGGATAGGTTTGACGGAGAAAATGTTTTTCAAGGAAAAATTATTGAAGTCCATATTGGTACTCTTCTTGCAGATAAAGCATTTACTTTTACTGATTGGACTGCAGAAATGAAGGCAAAAGCCTCTATTTGTATTTCTGAGGATGATACTCTTATAGAATCATTAGAGGTTGCTAAAAGTAGAATTAGCATAATGATAGAAAAAGGAATGGATAATAAACTAAAGGTCCTTCAAAGTCTTATAGACAGAGCAAATAAAAGAATTTCAGAAATTAGATCAGGAAAAAAACCTGCATTAACACCAGATTCTAATGCTAAGTATTTTGCCGAATTTGAAGTAGATTTAGATATTATTGCTCAACCAATGATAGCGGATCCAGATGTGAAGAACGAAGATGTTTCTAAAAGATATACCCACGATACAATTAGACCACTTTCATATTATGGTGGAAATAAAAAAGTTGATCTTGGATTTGTAGGCTCTTGTATGATTCATAAGGGTGATCTTAAGATTCTTGCCCAAATGCTTAGAAATTTAGAAGATATTCATGGCAAAGTAGAATTTCATGCCCCCCTAGTGGTTGCAGCTCCTACTTACAATATTATTGACGAATTAACTGCAGAGGGAGATTGGGATGTATTACAAAAGTATTCAGGCTTTGTATTTAACGACAGTGCCCCTAAAAACACTGCCCGTAAGGAATATGAGAATATGATGTATTTGGAGAGGCCAGGATGTAACCTTTGTATGGGAAATCAAGAAAAAGCTGAAAAAGGAGATACTGTTATGGCTACTTCTACTCGGTTATTTCAAGGACGTGTTGTTGCAGACTCTGACAGGAAGAAAGGAGAGTCTTTGTTGGCTTCTACACCAGTAGTTGTTCTTTCTGCAATTTTAGGTAGAACACCTTCCATGGATGAGTATGAAAGTGCAGTAGTCGGCATCAATTTAACAAAGTTTGCACCACCTCAAAAAAGTTTGTGTTCCTAGAATTATTTACTGTTAGCTTTGTTTTTTTCTTTAAATTACGATGTAATGCTATATGCTTTTAATTTAAATATTTTAAAGAATTATTTTCCAATATACTTTCTTAGATTCTCTGTAGTATTATTACTATCCCTAAATATTTCTTTATTTAATGCACAAAATACTTTTCTAGAAGATAATTCCTACGACGCTCTTTTTGTTAAATGGAATAATACTTTGGATGAAAATAAACATGCTCTAGCATTAAGCTGTCCAAAAATTGATACCGTTAGAATTGCTGTAATAGGACTGGGAAACCGTGGACAATCTGCATTAGGTAGACTCCCAAATATTCCAGGAGTTAAAATAGTTGCCATAGCAGATATTGACTCAAATAAAGTAAATAATTTACACGAAAAATATTTTAAAAATTACCAATATAAAAAACCCGTAAAGTATTATGGTAAAGAGGATTGGAAGGTTATCTGTCAAAGAAATGATATTGATTTAATTTATGTCTGTACCCATTGGGAATTGCATTCTCCAATAGCAATTTATGCAATGAAAAATGACAAACATGTTGCAGTCGAAGTTCCAGCAGCTATGACAGTAAAAGATTGTTGGAAGTTGGTGAAAACAGCAGAGAAGACAAGAAAACATTGTATTCAATTAGAAAATTGTATGTATGATTTTTTTGAAATTACAGTCCTAAATATGTCTCAAAATAATTTATTTGGTGATTTAGTCCATGCGGAGGGAGCCTACATACACGATTTACGAGCCTTAAATTTTAGCAATACTTACTATTGGAATCACTGGAGATTAAAGAATTTACAAAAAACAAACGGCAATACTTATCCAACCCATGGTTTAGGACCATTAGCACACCTGTTAGACATTCATAGAGGGGATAAAATGACTCATTTAGTGTCTATGTCTAGTAATCAATATGGATTAACAAAATATTCAGAAGAAAATTTTGCACCTGAAAATAAATGGAATGGAAATAGTTTTGAAAAGGGAGATATGAATACAACATTAATCAGAACTCATAAGGGCAAGACTATCATGTTGCAACACGACGTGACTAGTCCTAGGCCTTATTCTAGACTATTTACTTTAAGTGGAACTAATGGTTTCGTTCAAAAATATCCTGTTAAATCCATGGCCTTTGAGCCCAAAGCTCATCAATCAATAAGTGTAGAAGACATTAACGATACACTTTCTAAATATGAGCCAACTGTAATCAAACAAATTAAAGATACAGCAAAGCAAATAGGAGGACATGGGGGAATGGATTACATAATGGATTATAGATTAATTTACTGTCTAAGAAATGGACTTCCACTAGATCAAGATGTCTACGATGCAGCTGAATGGTCTTCGATTGTGGAGTTATCTAAAAAGTCAGTTAATAAAGGAAGTAAGCCAATGAAAATTCCAGATTTCACTAAAGGAAATTGGAAATTATTAGATAAAGTAAATTATTATTTGAAATAGGAAATTATGCTTTAGTAACCTTAACATTTAACGATAGCATAGATAAATTACTGTCAATAGAAAAAGTCTCATAATCAATTTTGTTTTTTGACTTCATTGCCATAATTATAATACCAAGACCAGCTCCTCCTTTTTTGGATATTTGTCCATTAGTCAATGTTTCCATATAAAGTGCTTTTAGTTCAGGTCTTTCAAGTGTATTTAAATGGTCAATATTTTTAGATATTTTTTCAATATAATTATTATCAATTAGGTTGGAGAAATTACAAATAAAAGAACCTTCTAAATCATACATATGGAAAAAAGAAATCTGACTCTTTTCAGGGCTAAATTCGCCATGATTTTTGATGTTTTGTAGTCCCTCAATTAAAATATTAAAAATATTTTTAATATTTTTTTTAGCAGCGCTAATTTCAAAAAGTTTGGACTCTGCTTTTTCACTTAAATTGGTTATGGTATCTGGTTTCATTTCTCCCAAGTGTGTAAGAAGAAGATTTCCAGAAGCATCTTGAATTGCTTTTATGGAATTATTATATACATTATCTATAGATTCGACAAAATCCACTATTAATCTATTTTAATTAAATATATATAAAGTTTGTTAATGTTGGCATCTTTTAAATGATGAACTCCTAAAATTTAATGATAAAGAGCAATGATTTTTTTAATATCATTTTTTAAAAGAATGTTATCTGATTTTTTATAGCTAAAATTAAGATTGGTTAAAATTCTCTTTGTAATATGGCTATATGAACAAGGAATATAATAATATTCATTATTAATAACATTAATTTCTTGAACAAAGTCTTGAACATCTTCGTGCTTTAAAACAACTCCTTGGCTAAAAGGATTTATGTAAAATTTAACATCTTTTTTAGTGAATTTGTAATTGTTTGGGTATTGATGATTTTCTTTAGAATTTAAATAACCAACTATAAAATGATTTGGTAAATTTACTCCCATTATTGGTAGATTTAATAGCCTTCCAATCTCTATATATAAAATAGAATTTGTTAAGGGATTTCCTTTTTTGGTTTGTAATAACTTCCCAAAAGAAGAATTTTCAGGAGAATGGTAATTTTTTTTATCCCCTCTAAAATTGTAATTGTCATACAAAATATCATTGATGACACTTACTTTTTCAATAGGACTCATGCTGAGAGATAAATGCTCGGAAATTTCTGATGCTATCGTACTTAATTCATTTTGAATGTAAGATTCTGTAATATTTGGAAAAAAGTATTGATCAATTTGATTTACTCCATCAATTAAGTTTACTGGATGATGAATCCACTCTTTGTGTTCTTTCAATATTTTTGAAAGGCTTATTTCATGAGTTATTTCACTTATTCTAGATTTAAATATTGGACCGTACTCATTTTCAAAATTTGCTTTTTCTAAGTGAGCAATACAATCTGTACCAAGTTCTAATAGTTGACTTTTAATCTGATTGAAAATTATTTCATCCGGATCGTCAAGTAAACTAACCAGTGCATCTATTTCATTTCTACTTTTCATAAAAAGAATTAAATCTATTTGTTTGTACGCTATTTTTCTATAAAAGTTGTTAGAATTTAGATTTAAATTCTTTTCAGTACTTTCTCTACCAAGTTTGTAACTGTTTTCTTGTAGTCTCCTGAAAACGTATTGGTAAATCTATTTCCTATCACTGCACAAACTGTGCACGAATTATGTCCAAGTAAAGCACTCAATCCATACAAAGCAGATGTTTCCATTTCAAAGTTTAAAATTTTATGATTTTTATACTCAAACCTTTTAAGAAATTCATTCATATCTGGAACTCTAGTATTCAATCTTAATGTTCTGCCCTGAGGTCCATAAAATCCATTTGCAGTTGCGGTAATTCCTTTAAACATTCCCTTGCCAATTTTACTTGCTAGTAATTCGCTTCCCTTTACAAAGTAGGGTTTGTTTGCGTCATTTGGCCAAGGAGTCTGTTGTAAAAAAGCTTTTTGAAGTGCCTTTTCTTCAGGCTCATATACTGGTTTGTAAAAGGATAGTAATCCATCAAAACCAAGTCCAAAAGTAGATAAAACAAAAGTGTCAACAGGAATTTCATTTTGTAAAGCGCCACTTGTTCCTATTCTTATTATATCTAAGGATGTATGTTTTCTTTTTATACTTTTTTTATCAAAATTAATATTAACTAGAGCATCCAATTCATTAATTACAATGTCTATATTGTCACAACCAATTCCTGTAGAAATTACAGAGACACTCTTATTGTTAATTAGTCCAGTATGAGTTACAAATTCTCTCTTACTTCTCTTAAACTCTATTCTATCAAAATATTTTGAAATAGTTGGTACTCTTTCCTGGTCACCCACCAAAATAATTGTTTGACCAATTTCATCGGGTTTCAAGTCTAAATGATAAATTCTTCCTTCCTCTGTAATTATAAGCTCAGTTGGGGGAATAGTTTTATAGTTTGAATTAGCTTCTTGGAGCATTAACTAAATTTAGAAAAAATAACTTCTCAAGTGTCTAAACTGCTGAAAACTTTTTTCAAAATATCTGATGTTCTTTTCATTGGATTTTTTCTTATTTCCTTTTCTTTAATTGCTACCAACTTAAATAATCCTAGAACTGCTCTTTCTGTGACATATTTATTCAAATCTGTTTCAATAGATTCTTTTCCTGAAATCCTGGTGGATTGATTGTATTTTTTCACAAGAGGTTCCCAATAAGCAGTTAGTTTTACTTTTTCAATTGCCTTTTTTACTTCTGGTAAAAATAAGTTATATAGCTCGGTATTGGTTTGTTCTCTTAAATAATTGGTTGCTGCATTATCACTTCCTTTAAGTATTTTAAAACCGTCACTTACCGACATGTTTTTAATTGCATTTATAAAAATTGGCGCAGCTGTTTTACAAGCTTCTTCTGCTGCTTCGTTAAGAGTTCTTTCAAATTTTTCCACTTTAGTATCTAAACCCCACTGCATAGCTTTATCTCTTACAGCTTTTGCTTCCGGTGGAAATGGTATTCTTATTAAATCGTTTTTTAGAAATCCTCCAATTGCAGAAGCTTGCTCAGAACCTTTGTTTACACCAACATTTAAGGCTTCTTTAAGACCTTTTATAACTTGATCATTGCTTAAAGCACTAGACCCTTCTTTTTTTTGTTTTGGGATTTGAGATTTTACCTTATTGGATATCTTATTGATATTTATTTGTCCAATACAATGGCTAAACATGAAAATTGTACATGTTATTAGTAAAGAAAATTTTATTTTATTTTTCATTAATTAATTTTTAACGTTAAAGTATCAAAAATTTTGCCAAACTAATTCTTAATATTAAAACTTAATTTTAATTTAACAGAATGAAGTGTGAATTAATTTCTGTAGGAGATGAATTGTTAATTGGACAAACAATTAATACCAATGCTTCTTGGCTTGGAGAGCAACTAAATAATCTTGGTTTTACAATAGCGCATGGCCTGGTTATTTCAGATCAAAAAAATGATATTGTTAACGCCCTAATTCAAGCAGAAAATAGATCTGATATTGTTATAATTACAGGGGGACTTGGACCTACTAATGATGATATTACCAAGCACACTTTAACAGAGTATTTTAATACCACTTTAGAACTGGATAAAGAAATTGAACAAAATATAATAGATTATTTCACTAATAGAAAGCTACCAATTTTACAGACCAATAAAGACCAAGCTCTCATTCCAAAAGCTTGTCAGGTTTTACCCAATAGTAGGGGGTCGGCTAGTGGAATGTGGTTTGAAAAAAACAGAGTAATTTTTATTTCCTTACCTGGCGTTCCTTATGAAATGAAGGGAATTATGAACGACCATGTTTTTACCAAGTTATTAGCTCTCAAAGGAGAAGGTAGTGTCGTAATTAACAGAACTGTAAGAACCCATGGAATGGGAGAATCCTTTTTAGCTGAGGTAATAAAATCCTGGGAAAATAATTTGTTAAAAGACGATTTGAAACTTGCCTATTTACCATCTCCAGGAATAGTTAAATTGAGAATTTCTATTATAGGAAAAGACAAAGCTTCTTCGGAAGAAAAGTTAAATTACTACGTTTCTGAACTGATTAAGCTTATTCCAGATCAAATATATGGTTATGGAAATGCCTCTATGGAAGGCGTAGTTGGGGAGTTACTAAAAGAGAACAATCGAACCCTTTCAACTGCTGAGAGTTGTACTGGTGGTAATGTTTCTAAAATGCTTACAAGCATAAGCGGAAGCTCTTCATTTTTTAATGGAAGTATTGTTTCTTATTCCAATCAATCAAAATCAGAATTATTGGATGTAAATGAGCAAAATATTGAAAAATATGGTGCTGTAAGCCAACAAGTAGTAGAGCAAATGGCAGCAAACGTTAGGTTGAAATTTAATTCTGACTTCGGAATTTCAACTTCTGGGATTGCTGGGCCAAGTGGAGGAACTACTGAAAAACCAGTAGGAACTGTATGGATAGCTGTGGCTAATAAAGACAAAGTGGTTTCTAAAAAACTAAATTTAGGTTACAATAGAGAAAGAAACATTCATGTTTCATCACTCTCTGTTTTAAATTTATTGAGATTAGAACTGTTAAAAAATTAGAATTTTCTTAACCAAGATATAGTCGGAACTGGGAAGGATATCGTTTCACCTTTTTCGTTATTAAAAGTGCCATTATTATAATTTGATATCATTCGTGAATTATCTTTGAAAAATACACCTGCTAATGATATTTGAAAAGCCTTGGCATAAGATTTATAAAATCTCATTCCTGGCATTAGAATCAATGTAGTATTTGTTATGGTCTGGTCAATTCTATTCCTGTAGTCATTATATGAACTAGTGCCATCATAATAAGGATTTTTTTTAGTATTAGAAATTAACATGCCATCGAGAATAAAGCATGCTTTCTCACCAATTGGTGCAATGCTTCCTAAGCCAAGAAAAAGTGCATCTTGATTTGGAGTGTTAAATGTATATGAATTATCGTTGAAGTATCCATAACCTGCAGAAAAACTAATATTCCGCATGCGATCACCAATTGTTAACGTGCCCCAATGTAGTCCTCCAAATACTCTGCCTTGTGCTAAATATCCTGAACTTCCAATAATGTTACCAATAGAAAAATGAAGATTATTTTTTGAGAGTACAGATAATTTACTTACTAACGTAATGGGACTACCTATCCAAGAAGCTATTACACCAATTGATAATTTATCTGAAACAGCAAAATGAACTTCTGGACCAAACAAATTAATAAGAGCGTAATTTTCACCTTTTTTTATCGGGAGTGCATTATTGGTAAAATAGTATCTTGTAGTAAATGGTCCTTCGGCTCTAAACTCTCCAGTTTCATTCTGCTCTTTTTCCTTAACATTTATAAATGAAATAGATGAAATATCACTTTTACTAATATAAAGCCTTCCGATAGTAGTTTTAGTTTTAATTAAGATCTCTCTGTCGTCACTAGAAATGATTTCACCAATAAACTCTCCACCATCAATTTTCTTAATGAGTACTGTTTTTTTTACGCTAATTGTATCACTAGATTGAGCTGAAATTGGAGATTTCAAAATCAATAAAGAAATTCCCAACAAAAAAATTATTCTATAAATCATATTCTAACATACTTAAATTAATAAAATGTGCTTTTTATTTATTGTTATTTCTTTTAAATAAAAGTTTATTCGTTTATTGTTTTAAATGACTTAAAACACTTACTATCATGTTTTTATGTTATTAAAAAAAGACTTAAAACTTTCTCAACCAAGATATCATTGGAACAGGTGCAGAATTTAAACCGTTTATTTCATCGTAATTAATGAATCCAGCTAAGGCAACTTGAAATGCTTTTTCATACGATTGATTGAACCTCATAGCTGGCATTAATATAAAAGTTATATTTCGACTTGTTTCGTCACTTATGTAACCTTGACCATAAGTTGCGTTAAATGAAGTAGGCAAGACATTACCAAAATTGTCAATTCTTTCATAAATAATTTCTTTTTCTACTTCTTTATAGTCAACTTTAGGTTTTTCTGCAATAAAAATCATAGAATCAAATATAAAGCTTGCTTTTTTTCCAATAGGGGCAATTCCAGAAACACCAATTACAGTTGCTAGTTGTTTATTTCTGTAAAGGTATCTATCGTTAAAATTAGAATTCCAATTATAAAGGCCTAACGAATCCTCAAAAGCCATCTGCGCATTCCAATCGTCTTCAGCTATAGGATATGGATGATCCTGGTCGTAAAAACTATAAGAAAATTTGTCTCCAATTTCTCTTGCAGCGCTCATAAAATCTGTGTTGTTTGTAGGCCAATTAATATGAGCCAAACCTGCAGAAAAACTTATGTTAGAGGTTCTGTCTCCAATTGTAATCGTCCCCCAATGCAAACCGCCATAGGTCTGACCTTGGTTGATATATCCTGAAGAACCCAATATACTTCCAACTGAAACATGTAATTTATTTTTACTAAATATTTGTTGCTTTAAAACCAACCCTATTGGACTTGCTATCCAACTTGCCATTACCCCTAAAGAGGTTTTATTTCCTACACTAAAATGAACTTCTGGTCCATAAATATGAACTAGAGCATAGTTTTCATTTTTTTTAATAGGAAGAGCGTTGTTGGTAAAATAATACCTTGTTGTAAATGGTCCAGATGCTCTAAACTCCCCATCTTTATTACTTTTTACGTTCTCATCTACTTTAGAAATGGAAGAAATTTCAGACTTATTTATGTATATTTTTCCAATAGTTTTTGTGATTAGAAGAATTTCTCTTCCATCATCAGAAACAATTTCTCCTATATATTCACCACCACTATTCTTAATTATAAGAACCAAGTTTTCTTTTTTCTCTTCAGTCTCAGTGGATGTTTGGGAAGAAAGCCGAAATGCTAATAAAACTAATATTATAAGAGTAATTGTATTTTTCATAATGTCTAAATATACGCAATATACGAGGATGGGTAGGGTTAGGTAGTTGAAATTACCATTTTTAAGGATTCAAAATTATTTATTTACTGCCCATTTTTTAATTTCATTAATGGCATCTTTTTTGTCACCCCAAGCAATAAATTCTATCTTATTTGATCCTTTGTAATTACAAAACCAAGTTTTAATAATTGTTTTGACTGAATTTGGTAAAGAGTCTTTTGAAAAGTTGATTTTGCTATTTTTTAAAGTGGCAATAACTTTATGATCTTCTTGCCCACGATCTAATAATCTAAGAATTGCTATTGGGCTTATTTCTATTTTTTTCCCTTGTTGAATAGATTCAGAAATAATTAAAACATCCAACGCATCTCCGTCTCCCCCAATTTCAGGATCCATATAGGTATTGGATATAAAACCATAATTTCCAGGATAAGGAAGATAATTTATAGTACGTTCTACCCCGTTTTTGGTTTCAATTTCAAAAGTTTTGGTACTGTAATTGTATTCAAATTTTTTATTGGTGCCAGCTGGAATTTCTACAATCGCTGTATAATTATTAGAAAAGTTTATTATTTCTTTTTTTTTGGTTGAGCAGCTCGAAACCATCCAGCAAAAGATACAAATTGAAATAATTTTCTTCACTATTTTAGTCTCGATTGTAATAAATGGTAACTGCTGCAGTGTCTCTTAAAAAGTCTATTTTATCTACCTTTACTTCGTGAATTGGCAACCCAGTTCTTTCTTTTAAGTCTTTGATTAGCTCTTGTTTATTCTCAGGTTTTATAAGTTCTATTTTCTCATATACAATGCTTTTCTTTTCCTCAATAGTTTGAAACCATAATCTATCTATTAAGTAAGTTATTAGTGTAATTAAACCATTGGTGAACAATACTTCGAAAATACTTACAGATTTATTTGAAAGAGCATTGATCATAGATATCCCAATGACAATAAACAAATAAGTCATTTGCCTTATAGGTATGGCTTCGGTACGGTACCTTAGAATACCGAAAACTGCAAATAACCCCAACGCAAACCCCATTTCCATAGGAACTTTTCTTAGAAGAAAACAAATGAAAAAAGTAAGTATGTTGAACATGATATAAGTAAAAACATAGTCTTTGTCATCTTTTACTCTGTAATAAATGAGTCTTACAATTATGATTAGAAAAATGAAGTTTATTCCAAATTTGAATAACAACTTTGAAAAGTCTTCTAAATCAAAAAAATCAATTCCATACAATTCCATTCTTACTTATTTTATTAATGAATAATAGTTTTCTTTTAAAATTATTGTATTTC